>JAEEGH010001212.1_pt1 | contig 76517 bp, 30 predicted proteins | sample 9134181 | NCBI WGS metagenome assembly JAEEGH01 (sample SAMN16246544, study PRJNA631951) | gut metagenome | biome: gut microbiome; feature: rumen; material: DP-attached | host: Bos | place: Iran: Karaj | collected 2018-10 | reverse complement strand
AGATGTCTGAAATAACCGTTAATATGCTGGTGCGTAAAGGCTTCTTGATTGTTTGTCTGGTACTTGTGTCGCTGGTTGGCGATGCTCAGATTTCCTTACCCGACTCCATGCTGACCATCACGAAATCCTATGCCTGTCACATCACCAGTCCCGATACTGCTCAGACCATTTTGAGGACCATTCGTGAGCGTCAGACGGAACCTGCCTGGCGGATTGATTTTGCTGAGGGAGACCTGAACTATAACATGCGCCGTTATATGAAAGCCCTTTCCTATTTCGAGCGTGTCAAGGCTGAACCCTCCCTTAAAGACAGTACTCATCTACAGTTGCTTCTCTATAAGCGGCTGATGGACTGCTATGACGTCCTCAACCTTGAAGACGACCTGATCAGAACCATTTACAACCTCCGTAAGATGGCGCGAGCCCAGGGCGACAAGGCCTTCGAGTCGATGACCGTCTTTATGAGTGGTAAACAGCATCATTTACGCGGTCAACTCGACAGGGGCTATGCCTCCTGTCTGGAAGGTCTTGAGCTCATGCGTGAGACGGAATATGTCAACAAGCATATCGAACTGCGCAACTATTATGGGGTATTATTAAAGATGTACACGCGCGATGGTCGTTTCGAAGAGGCCATCCACATGTCCCGATATCAAGAAGCTGAGGCTCTCTATCCGTCGCCAGCCATCATGCGCAAAGCCCGTGAACGTGGTCTGCGCCAGGTATATGCCCTCCGTGCCAGCATGTATGCCCAAGCCGGCGATATGACCGAGGCCAACAAAGCCTATGCAGCCTGGAAGAAGACCACCTGCGGCAATGCCATCGACGATATGGACATTTTCGACTATCTGCAGCTCAGCCACCATAACGACGAAGCCCTGAGTACCATCGTCCATTACCGTGAATTCCTGCGCGAACAGGGTGATACCATCTCTTATCGCATGCTCTTTGCCCTTAACCGTGAGGCCTTGCTCCGTGTGGATATGGGTGACTATGAACAGGCAATAGCCTGTGGTCGTCAGGTAGCAGTCATCGCCCACAAACTCCATATCATCAAGTCGGGCGAGCAGATGCAGACCACCTACAATCTGTTGTTGGAGCAGCAGGCCTCCGAGTCTAAGACGAAGTGGCTGATGTTGTCGGGCATTGCCATCGCCATCGTGGCTATGGTGGTGCTCATCATCCTCTATTATGCCCGCAACGAACGCCGTCATGTCCGTGATATGCGCAAATTGGCCCATGTCCTCGAAGCCTATCGTCGGGCCGTGATCAATGGCGAACCATCCACGTCGCCCGAAGTCGTGGCAGCCATCGAAGAGCTCCGTTCCATCCAGATTCCCGAGAGCCAGCCGTCAGAAGGGGAGGAGGAACCCGACGACGAAGACCATCGCTTGTTTGTGGAGATGGACACACGGGTCACGCGCGACCGTCTGTTCCTCAAACCAGGTTTAGGACGTGAAGACCTCATGCGTCTGATTGGTGTCGACAAGAACCGTTTCGGTAAGATGATGAGCAAGTATTCGGATGCCTCCAATACCTCTGTCTATATCAACCAGAAACGAGTGGAGTATGGTGCCAAATTGTTGTTGGAACATCCCGAGTACACCATCTCAACGGTGGCCACTGAGTGCGGTATGAGCAATACGGTCACCTTTAACCGTACATTCAAAGAGATGTACAACATGACGCCCTCAGACTATCGTGAAAAAATGACCTCCATTTAGGGGGGGGTAAAACTATTTGTAAAGAATATTTGTGGTTTGTAATTTGGACAAATCTTTGCAATGTTTTTATTTTCTAACCAATTGATTTTAAGCTTATTTGACAAATTGTTGTATATACAATTGGACGAATTGTATTTCTGAACTATAGAGTTGATTGTCTATTATTTATCAATTTTTGTAACCTTGTTTTTGTTTTATTAGTTATTCCAAATGTTAAAATATGACAAATTGTTAGAAGAAAACGACAAAATTTAATTAAAAAAGAATCGTTCTTACTTTATTATATAAAGAAAATAACTACCTTTGCATTATAAAAACGATGATCACCGTGAGAAAGTTGAAGTCTATAACCATTGCATGCATCTCGCTATTGGCTTTTGTGTGTGTTGAGAGGGTAAACGCCCAGACGTTTGCCTTCCGGAACAATCTGCTTTATGATGCAACTTTGACCCCCAATCTTGGTTTCGATGTTCGTTTGGATTCCAAATGGACGGCAGGTGCTGTCGTAGGCCTGAATGCCTGGGATATCGACAAGGAAAAGAATAAGAAATGGCGCCATCTGCTCGTTGCCCCCAACGTCCGTCGTTGGTTGGGTGATTCCCTCTTCCATAAGAGTTACATCGAGGCCAACCTAATCTATAGCCATTACAACGTCGGCAACACAAAGATTCCTTTCGGTCTTTATAAGGGTGCTCAGGATCGTCGTTTGCAAGGCGACCTCTTCGCTCTTGGTGGAAAATATGGATATAGTTGGATTTTGGGACGTGCTTGGCGTATCGAGGCTGAGGCTGGTGTTGCTGTGGGCTATGCTTGGTATAAGGAGTACGAATGTCCGACCTGTGGTGCCTATTTAGGCGAGGGCAATCGTATTTTTCTCTTGCCTCAGTTGGGAATCAATGTCGTTTTGATAATTAATTAGAAAAAGAGATCATGATGTCAGTACTTAGGAATATACCCCATGTTGTTTTGCTTACGATGTCATTCGCAGGCTATATGGGTATTATTTCCTGCTCATCGTCTACTGAGCATGTTGACGATGCGAATCCTGGTTATGATCCGGTGTCAGGTGAGGTCCCCATTAAGTTCCATTTCCATGTAGCCACTGGTAATACTTCAACCACACGTATGAGTCAGTCAGACGTTCAGGCTACCTCGAGCGATGTTTTCCGTGGCATGGACCAGAGTGTCTTGATGTCATTCAATCTTCCTTCTAATGGTAAATCTGTTTCGTCTTCCATCGTGGCAGACAAGCTGAATGGTATGGGGCTTATCACCTCAGGTTCTGTTGGTCCTAACTCAGAATCGAAGTCCCGTTTTGTTGCAGATTTAGCCTTACCGGTCGGAATCAACACTCTGATGTTTTGGGGTAAGGCTATTAAGACTGGTTCGGATAATGCCCAGGGTAAGATGGAGTTTGGTGTTGCCAAGGACATTAGCAAAAATACCTTCAGACTTTGTAATCGAGTTCCTGATGATGCGTCAGAAACCTATAATAAGACCGTGTTTAGTCACTATGAATCTTTGATGGTTACTATTTTGAACACGATAGTGCAAACTCAGATATCCAAAGATGGTGTCACCATCAAATGGTCGGACTATGCATCAGTGACCAGCACTGGTATTTTACAAGAGAAATCCAGTTCGGCCAACGATAAAGACCCGAGTAATCCTGTGGTAGCCATATGTGGTTTGGGTGAAACTCTATCCAATCTGTTTGTGACCCTGAATACAGTTTATCAGGATGAGTTCCGTGCAGGTTCAGGTTCAGCGGTACAACAGATGTTGTCAGATCTCTATCCTCATATCAATATTGCTGCATCAGCATCAGCCAGCAGTCAGGAGGAACAGACTGCCAAGGAAGTGGCAGAGGCTATCCAAGCCAATATGCTCAAAGTGCTCACCACTGATGGGAAAGCCTTTTTGCCAATCTCTACGATTGTTGATAATTTAGGTCTTTCTTCGATCACTATTCCAGCAGGTAACAATGATTTGACCAAGTTCCCCTCTGTATTTGGTTTGCCAGAAGGCAGTACCCTTTTACAGTTTGATGTTGCAGAGACTTCCTATTCCTACAGGAGTCAGGTCATCGGTAATGGCATGACCTTTGATATTGATCATTACATGTATCCTCCTGAGCTCTGCTATTTCGGGAATAGTCCTATTCGCATTACGGATTCAACCCTGGTTTCTGCCGACTATCCTCAAGGTACGACAGATTGGGATGCCGATGCGTCATGGATTTCCAATCATTGGAGTAAGGATTCCCGTGTATTACCTTCAACTCGCAGCGTCGCTATGCAGCATAGTATCAATTATGGAACATCTCTTTTGAAGACGACCGTTCGTTATGGTGCGATGGATCTGGAGGACAACAACCATGCCATACAGTTGGCAAGATATGGATCTAATGAGGAAAACGCCATCATTGATGCCACCTCATCGCCTTTTACCTTTACAGGACTTTTGATTGGTGGACAGCCTTCAGAAGTGGGTTGGAATTACTTGGCTAAAGGTTCGGTACCTTCTTTCAATGCCTTGATTTATGATCAGGCGCTGAATACCGGTGGTACCAATCAACAGACCATTCCTGCCTATGATGCTGGGGCCACCACTCAGGGTAGGTCAGAGCCTGTCTATACACTTGTTTTTGACAATTGGGATATCTCCAAAGCCGGATCCGATCAGAATGATGTCTATATTGCCCTTGAATTTGTGAATAACTCTGGGGTTGATTTCTGGGGTCAGGATAACCTGATTCGTAAAGGTTCTACCTTCTATATCATAGGAAAATTGGATCCTGATGTGATCAAAGGCGCTACTTCTGCCCAGTTAGCAGATAAATCATACGGTATCACCTGGCCCACGAATTATGCCCTGCCGCCGTACGATGCCGATGGCAACACCCTCAAGGAACGTCGTGTGTTTATTCAAGATTATATGACGGAGGCACACTTCGTGATAGGCCAAACCTCTTTGCAGAAAGCATTTGTGTCTGTGCCTGACCTTCGTTCATCAGAGAATTCCCTAGGTCTCTCCGTTGATGTGGCATGGACGACTGGTTTAAAATTTAGTATTATATTTGGACAGTAAAAAAGAGTACAGTTAACAATGAGTTCATTGAATCGACATATCAGAAAGTTGTTTTCCCTGCTGATGCCGGTGGCGGTGGTATCGTGTTCAGTGATCGATGAGGACCTGAGCAACTGCGTTGTTGTTGAGCAGGCGAAGCTGGACTATGAGCTACGCCTGGTGACGAATATGACCACCGAGCTGACGACCCAGCTGACCACGCAGACAGATATCCGGCTGGCCGACGCCCTGAAGCAGCATCTCGACGATATCTTCACCGACTATGCCCACGACGTGGACTTGTCGTTCTATGATACGCAGGGCGACTCTACTCGTATTCAGCACGACGAGCACATCATGAACGCCAACCAGGCCAGCTATACCCTGAACCTGCCCATGCGCCAGTATATGCATCTGGCGACGGCCAACATCATCGACAATGAATCTGTGACACTGGAGAACGCCCAGTATTGCCATTCGTCGATATTACGTCAGGCCGCCACAGATACCATCGACTCACATACCACGGGCGTCTTCACAGCCCGACAGTCGATGGAGGTGTTGGAGGGTATCGATCAGAACTTCGATGTCCATCTCTATATGGCCAACTGCGCAGCCACTTTGGTGATCGACCCTAGAGGGCATGGACAGCTCGACAAGATACGTGTTTACAGTACGGGATTCGCCACGGGCTTCAACATCTGCGACAGTGTTTATCACTATGACGTTCGTTCGCCTTATGTCAGGACAACCCGTACGGCAACAGACAATCTGGACGAACTGTCTTTCACATCGGTGACTTTCCCGTCGAGGGAATCCAAGGAGTCGGCTACGCGCTCCGTCATCGAGACAGAGGAGCCTTTTATTGCTCAGCCCGGCGAGGAGGCACTTTGGGAGTTCCACGTCTATGTGACCCAGCCCGATGGCAGCATCACGAAGACCGTGCTCAGCGTCAAGACGCCTTTGCGTGCGGGTCAGTTTAAGATAATCAAGTGTTGGATAGGAGAGCAAGGTGAGATTAATGTTCCATCGGAAACTCCAGATCCCGGACCCGGTCCAGATCCTGGTCCTGGCCCCGATCCTGGCCCTGACCCCGGTCCTGGCCCTGACCCCGGTCCTGGCCCCGATCCCGGTCCTGGTCCCGATCCCGGTCCCGATCCCGGTCCTGGTCCTGATCCCGGTCCTGGTCCCGGTCCTGACCCCAGTCCTGGCCCTGACCCTGAACCCGGTCCTGAACCTGAACCCGGTCCAGCATCTAGTGAGGTGAGTACCTCTGTTACCCTCGACTGGCAAGAAGGTATTGAGATAGTGACTTAGAAATGAAAAGTGAATAGTGAAAAAGTGAATAGCGAAAAGAACCATATATGGCAGATAGGTTGGGTGAGTGTTTTGTTGCTTATCCTTCTGACTGGTTGTTCTCGTGACGACGGTGGCAGTTCTCAGTCGATTGTGAAGACCCAGTTTAATTTCTCTTTGCCTTTGAAGAGTACGCAGTCACTGACCCGTATGGGTGGCGATGTGGTTCAGAAGGACGGAACCGATAAGGAATTCCGTGGAATAACCGATGTCAAGTTGTTCTGTTACGACTCGGCTCCAACGGAGTCGTCCACTAATCTTGGTAATATTATTGAGGTGAAAACTTCAGGCAGTAGTGTTGTGACGGATGTGACGACCGATGACCTCTCCATGTGTCAGGAAATCAATATTCCTGTCTCCACCTCCCATTTCGGTTTCTTTGCCCGTGCCAAAGATGCTCCTACGACACATGAGGAGAAGATGAAGTATGGCATTATCGAGACCGTTGGTCTTGACAAGAGCACCTACGAGGGTAACAGTGGCATTCGATTCAAGCCCGTTCCGATATGTACTTCCGAGGCACCCTTCGGCGGAAGCACAGCAGGTCAGAACCTGCTCGACTTGCTCAACGACCTGATGAGTACCACCGGTGCCGAGTTGTCGCCTAATAATAAGTGGTCTACCGTGAACAACATGTACCTGAATGAGGCTTACCAGCGCATGACGGCCTTAAAGGCTTTGTCGTCGGATCATGTTCAGATCATGTTAGCAGCCATCAATAGGCTCATCAATCAGGATAGTCCAGACGATCAAGGCGAATTGTTACGCTCCAACATCCTGGCCAAGATCGCTGCAGCTTGTGTCACTGCTCCACTTCCCACCAGTCCGACCATTACGTTAAAGCCTGAGTATCAGGGATTTCCTGATGATATCCATCTGCCGGCCGGTGCCGCTCGTATTGAATGGGATGCCACTCAGGAAAAATTCATCGTTCCTGATACCCATAGTTATGGAGCCAATATCCAAGTCGCTTCCATCAACGACTATGTCTATCCGATGAACCTGCAGTATCAGGTGTATTCCGACATTGTGGCTTCTGATGATTTGGTTATCCAGACCGAAGAGGGCACCATTCCTGCAGACCAGTATCAAAACTGGGACGATTTGTTGGAATGGGGTTATAAAGGCGCCTCTAAAGAAGTGACGGAGTCCACTCAGTCAGTGGCTATGGTGAAGCAGGTAGAATATGCTGTTGGGCGCCTTGCCTTGCAGGCAGGTCTGTCTTCATCGGATATCTACGATGCCAAGAAGAATAAAGTGGACGTTGCTAATGGCTTTACGCTTAAAGGTTATCTTGTTGGCGGGCAGCGTGAAGTGGATTATAATTTCCAGCCAGTTGTAGGTAGTAAGGAGTATGCCATCTATGATACAGACCTGAGTGTCGGACTCCAGACTTTGCAGAAATCAACGTTCACGGAACCCGACTATATCTTAGGTCTTGGAACGGATCGTAATAAAGAAGTTAATTTGGCCTTGGAGCTTGTGAATGACTGTGATGATTTTTGGGGTGCAGATGGTTTGATAGCCCACGGTGCCACTTTCTATTTGGTGGTCTGTCTGAAACCCAGTGAAGGCACGAACTACAGTTCGAGCCTGAATCAGATTTTCAGTCGCGACCATGCCACGCAGGTAAAGTTGACCGTCACGAGCCTGTCCTCGGCAACCTACGGTCTGCCCAACCTCGAGCTTTTACGCCCTACTGTGGGTATCAGTGTGGATCTCAGTTGGCAAAAGGGTCTTACGTATGATGAAATCATTTTGTAGAATAATTAAATATGTATATATATGAATAAAAGACAATTCTCCGGTCTGGTGTCAAGTTTGGTGCTGATAAGTACCATTAGTCTGTCATCATGTTCTTCCAGTGACGTGGAAGACAACTCCCAAGTGGTTTACGACCCAGAAGGAAATGCTGGTGTCAAGCCCGAATTTGTTATATCCATCCCCCGTTCGGTGGTGGGTAGCACCCGTATGAGCAATGATGTGACTCAGAATGAAGGTACTTCGGAGCAGTTCCGCGGATTGGACAATATCCTTATGATTCCTTTCGCAAGTGTTCCTACGACCACCTCCTCCAGTCTCTCTGACATTATGGGTCTCAGTAGTATCCAGGCTTTGAATAAGCAGGGTACTCTGAACTACAAGGTCTATGCCGATCAATATGTGCCATTGGGAACGAAGCATTTCCTCTTCTATGCTAAGGCCATTGACAACGACGCAGACGTAGACATCACCTCGATGTCCGACAAGTTCAAGTATGGTGTGATCCATGCTACGGGTCTGTCGAATGGCACTTTCACCAATCCTAATGGCGTGAGTTTCAGTCTGGAACAGATCAATACCAATAGTTCAGAGCAAGCAGGTAATACAGTGGGCCGTAATATTATTCAGTTGATGTCGGGACTGGCCAATACGACCGTTTCGAGCGCTTCGGCTCCCGATAATGCCTGGAGTACAACAACGAATCTCATTCTGGCCCGTCTTTATAGGAACTTTATTGGTACGACCGTATCCTCGTCATCTAGTGTAGCTGCTATCTTGGCCATGCTCTACAACGGATTTGAGCGTGTTCCTGTCGGATCACCAGCACGTCAATTGGCTGATGCCCTCAAGAGTAAGATTAACGATGCTTGCTCGTCTACCCCCATACTCGACTCGACTCAACCAGTAAGTCTGATTAGTGACTATTCTGGTTATCCTGGCAATATCGGTCTTCCCGACGGTGCAGCTCGTGTTCGTTGGGATGCCACCAACCAGATTTTCGTTGACATAACCGCCAATTATAATCAGAATCTGAAGATGCCGATTACCGACTACGTCTACCCAGCCGCTCTTTGGTATTATGTCAGCACGCCCTTGAAAGCTTCCAACACGATTAAATCGACGGAATACGATGAGCAGGCCAATTGGAACAGTGTTATTTCCAACGTCTATAAAGGTGCTGCCGATGAAGTGGGGGCCTCTACGCTCTCTGTGGCATTAACAGAGCCAGTACAGTATGCTGTCGGACGTATTGAGACCAAGATAACCATGGGTACCGGCACCTTCTACGATGGTAATGGTGATGAGGTAGTTATTGGCAATGGCTATAAGCTGAAAGGTCTGTTGATAGGTGGTCAGAACAGCTGTGGCTTTGATTTCGCCTCAAGAGGCAATGAGAGTCAGACTATCTATGATGTCAACATGGCTTCATCCATCACCGCAAAGCCAGGCGTGACTACCTCAGCCAATCAGACCTTGGCCCTTGAGACCAAGAAAGACCAGGTGATCTATGCGGCTCTTGAACTTGTTAACGGTGGTGAGCAATTCATGGGTTTCGATGGCATTATCCCTGCAGGTGGCACTTTCTATCTGCCCACCGTCCTGAATCCACAGGCAGCCGCCAATTATGTAAGTGGAACGCGAGATAAGATTGTGATGAAGGATCATGTCACCAAGTTGACCGTTACGATTAAGAATGGTACGAATACCCCACCAGACCGTAATGGTGATGGCAATCCTGATAAGTATGTATTAGATCCCAATGATGTACCCATTGGTGTGGATGCCGATGGTGATGGTCAGGTGGATCCATACGATATCGATGGTGACGGCTCGCCAGATGCGTTTATCACAGATCCAGAAAAGGGAGGTCCCGGCTGGGATACCGATGGTGACGGTTATGTAGATTTACCTGTCCTGCCAGACCCAACTACGGGACTATATCCCACTTATCCGAACACCCCAGGAGGTTTGGGCAATGCCACGAATGGTATTCCCAATTTGGCTAGTCCTGGTATCGAGTTGGGTACCTCTGTCAATCTGGATTGGCAAGAGGGTTTGATATTGACACCGAACATTTAAAGGCAAAAATAAGATAAGGTTTAAATATAATAAGGTAAGCAATAGTGAGAAGATTACTCATCATATGGTGCTGTATGGCTGCGATGCTTATGAGCGGCTGTAAGGAACAGGGAGAGGTGACGGAAGTTGTTCCAAAGCCTGTTCCTGAGCCTGAACCAGCCTATGTCATTGCTGATATCGCCCTGGCAGTTCCCGACGTCAGTGGCGACGATACAGGTGTATCCACCACCCGTATGTCATCAGAGATTGTCCAGGAGCATTCTTCTCGTCTTGTGCAGTTGCTGAGTCTTACGCCTTTTACCAAGAAGGGGAAGATAGAGTCTTCTGACCTCTCGACGTTGTATTATGATGCCACAGATCTTGGTAATCGGGAGTACGGTGCCAAAACCATCAACGGCAACGCTGCCAAGTTCCTCTATTTCGAGAATTTTGCTTTAATCCCCGGTGTGGCCTCGTTCTTGACTTATGGAAAGGCTAAACCTGTGGAAAGTGGCCTCTCCGACGATATTGCCAAAAAGTCGTATAACGGCTCTCTGATTATCAGATCAGACGGTGTCTCCTCCTACAAGTTCCCGGATCTTATCAATCCCGGAAAGTTGTCGTTTGAGTTAGAACCCATCTACGACATCGACAGCAAGCCTGCAACAGAGAAGATTCCTGTCGAAGCCCAGCAGTTGGCAGATTATCTCACTTCGATCGGTAATACTAAGATAGAATATACTGATAAGGGTGTTCAGCAAACCTTACGTTGGTCAGAAACCGATGGTATGTTGCTTGGTTTGTTCAACAACTTCATCAATCTGGGTAATGATTATAAGCCAGGATTGATAGCTGGTTCTTCTGCGAACGTCATGGCATTTGTTAATGCACTCTATCATGATATTGATCAGTTGCAACCCAATCTGTTGGCCCCTCGATCAACTCTTTGTGCAGAGATCAAGAATACTATTCTTGCCGGTGCCGGTTTGTCGAACTTCACCCAAGATGGAACCAAGGTGACGAGTCTTGGCGTGGTCTATCCAGGCAATCTCGGCCTTCCCGATGGTGCAGCCGTGTACCAGTGGGATTCCGAAAATAAACAGTTTGCAGTGATGACGCAGACCTCCAGTACATCGAACATCACGGGTATTGGCCGATATGCCTATCCTCCGGAACTGTTCTATTATGGTAATAGTCAGATCCGGACCAGCAATACCGCCGTATCCATCCGTCAGTATAGTTCTGGAAAAACCACTTGGGAAGATATGTTGAGTCTCTATGTCGATAACGATGAGGTGACTAGAAGCACCAAGTCTCTTGCCATCAAAGATGCTCTACAGTATGGTGTTGCAAGGTTTCAGGCAACAGTCAATCCCGTGCCCTCTGTCCTGAAGGACTCTAAAGGTAATAATGTGACAGTCACCCCGACCTCTTTCCCCATCACTGGCATCATCATCAGTGGTCAGCATCCTGTAGGCTTCGATTTCAAGATTCCTGAGAACTCAGCATCGTCAGATGATCCTACAGGCACAGGTGTTGAGTTGTTCGTCTACGATCATCATATCCAGAGTGAGGACGGTCAGATATTCCTCTCTTCCAGTACGGAAACGCCAGCGTTCAGTACGTTAGTGCTTCAGAGTCAGGATTACAAGGCAGATGCTCCCGACCAGTCCGATGTCACTGTGATCCTGGAGTTTGAGAACAACAGTGGTCAGGATTTCTATGGCGAGAACAAGATGGTTGTTTTCCAGGGAACGAAGTTTTATTTGATTGGTAAGTTAAAGCTGAATAGTGCCGAGAATGCCGGCAGTGTCGATGATGATACCAAGAAGCGTATTTTCACGCAGGACCATACCACAGAGGTGTCCATGACCATCAATACGTTGGCTCAGGCTTACAATGTGATGCCCAATATTCTGTCGGGTCGTATGGAATTGAGTGTAGAGATGAAGCTGAAGTGGGTTGAAGCCACTCCGACAACAGTGATATTGAAGTGAAAGTTGAAAAGTGAAATATGAATGATGAAGAGTGAAAGAATGATCATAGGAATGACAGGTAAGATGATACCGCTGATGGTATTGTCTGTTCTGGCGTTGTTGCTGTGTCTGTCTTGCGGTAGCGGCAGTGATGGCAGTGGCGATGAGCCTGATGTTCCCAAGGAGCAGCCCAAGCTCCAGATTAACATCTACACTCCTGGTCATCCCGTTGTGACCCGTGCTGATGTGGGTGATGTAGAAGGTGAAAAAGCCGAGATGACCATCCATAAGCTTCAGATATGGGTTTTCGAACATTCTAATGGCGAGAAGGTAGCCTATCTCGAAGATACTAATCCGATGGCTCAACTACGTGATACGACAGGTGGTGCCTTCCTTCGTGGTACTTATCAGTTGATTGTCAGCAACAAGTTTGCTGAGGATCGACCTGCTGTCGATGTCTTTGTTCTGGCGAACGGCAATCAGACGGGTCTTCAGACGTTTGGTGAAAACACCACGCGTAATGTTCTTCAAGGTGCCTTGATGGAAGAGGGCTGCTATGGTTTGACAACGTTCCAGACGTCTGTCTCCGAAACGCAGGGTCTCCCCCTGTCTGGCAGGCTGAATGCCGCCGAGCTGGGTGGTGTAGCCCCAGTGCTTTATGTTAAGAATACCGTCACGGTTGTTCGTTCGGTGTCGAAGATCAGGTTCATTTTCAGTCGTAACAAACCCGATGCAGAAGATGAAGGGAAGGATGATCTTCATATCACCAAGATCGATCTTGATGCAGATATGCTCCCCAATTCGGCATATTTATTCCTGTCCGGACAATATACGCCTAGAGTATATCACTTACCTGACGGTATAGCCTATAATAGCTTAAAGACCTTGGCAGAGCCCGTCAGTATGACGATCAATCAGTGTGCCACCCCGGCAAAATATGCCTTTGTCTCATCCCTGACAGGTCAGGAATATGAGAATCTGATTAACAGTGGCATTACTCAGAACGAATTGACCCAGGTCGGACGATTCTATTTCCGTGAGTCGGATCGTCAAATGAGAGGTACGATATATTACAGAATAGAGGACAAGACCACTAATCATGTGGATGATAGGAAAGCGACCTTCAAGATGAATTCTGCAGGTGATTTCTCCCGCAACCATACTTGGATTGTCTATGGCTATTTCGCTGGTAGTGATAACCTTCAGATTACCTCCGTGAAGATCACTCCCTGGGAAGAGGTGCCCGGTGACAATAGCCACGAAGTGTACAATTGGTAAAAGATAAAAGAGATATGACGAAGAAAAGATATATAGAGACCCTGTTGTTTTCGGCACTAAACGCCTTTGCGTTATTGGTTGTCGGATGCTCTGACACCGATGATAGTGGGATGCCTCCAGTCATCGAGTCAGAAGGTGAACCCTTACAGGTTTCTCGTTTCACTCGTTATGGTGCTGGTGATGGGACAAATGAGACCAACTACGACAATCTGACGATGTGGCTTTTCGCCATACCTACTAATAATCCCGCAGAGAAAGTCCAATCAGGTATTGTGAGCTTCAATGGTATCTCTGAAGACGATAATCTTCTCACATGGAACTCTGCCATCTATGTGAAGAACTCAACGACATACGAGATGTTCGGTTTCATACCATCGTATATTGCTGGCACAGACTCTGGCATCTCCGAGAATGGCGCTAGTTCGGCAAAACTGACCCTGAAGGGGTTGCAATCGCTCTCAGATGACGATGTTTGTATTATCACAGGTGTCGTTAACGGTGCTCCTGAAAACCTGACACCCACAGATAAGCTCTATCGGGGCGTATATGAATATCAACCTTTATACGGTAGTACTCGTTATGGTGTACGCCTGCTGGCGGATCATATCTATGCCTCGTTGAAATTTGGCATCTATATCGATGGTGATTATGATGACCGTAGGACAATCAAGTTGAAGAAGATGGAAGTGATGAGTAACCAGAAGGCTCAGGTCAATGCGGTAATAATCTTGAACAAGGGGGCAGGTACAGAGGTAGGGGTACCTTTCACCTCATTTACCACCACATCTGTAGAATCTTCCGACAAAGCGTCACAGGTCATTTTCGAGGATACTGAAGGTCATGAGATCATGACCACAGCTGCAGTAGCTTCTATGACAGACAAACAAAAAGCTGCATATAATATGATCTCTCCGATCTATTTCGGAGACTGGCTCAAGAACGACCTTTATCTGGTGAGCACCTACGACGTATATGATAAGAAAGGTAACCTGACGCGCGAGAACTGTACGGTAACCAATAAGTTGCCGAGTTCAAAGACCAATATAGATATTGGCGAACAGGATTCCATAACGTTGACGGTCAATCCGTCTTACCTCTACGTGCTTTCTGATCCAGATCAGGATCCCAAGGTGGTAATTAAATGATGAAAGAGTTATGAAGTTGAGATATATCATAATAAGCTATCTGATGCTCTTGGTTGCTACGGCAGTCAAGGCACAGATTACTATTGGTGGTAATGTCTATGGTGGCGGCAATGAGGGTGATGTCGGTGGTAATACTAAAGTCACGGTTCGAGCTGGCGACGTCCATCAAGTGTTCGGTGGTGCCCGTATGGCTGATGTGAAAGGCAATGCTTTTGTCAATATCGACGGCGAGCATGCCTCTGCCTATATTATTATTAATAAGGTATATGGCGGTAATGATATATCTGGAGAGATTGGTGATCCCAAGCAAGCTCAAAACCCTGTCAAAAAATTGCCTGTTGAGTTGGACATGGTAGCTACAAACAATATAACCAAAGATTGGGATGCATTTGTAAAAATCTCTACCAAAACCGAAAAAGTTGAAGGCAAGGTTCAGGAGACTAGCAATGCCCAAAAGATCTATATCGGTCAGCTCTTTGGTGGTGGCAACGGTGATTACGACTATACCTCAAGTGGCACTTATAATGGTCTAAAAGCGCCTGATTTGCGTAAGACTTATCTCGAACTTTTGGGAGGCTCTATCGTCAATGTCTTCGGTGGCGGAAACGTGGCTACGGTGACAGAAGATGTCGTTATTCATTTGGATAATCCAAGCAAGGTGGTGAACCATATCAAAGTGAAAGACGGCAAAGAGGATGATGTCAATGGTACTGACCTGCTGACTGAAGATCGTTTCATAAAGATGGGTATTAACTACAAGTTCACCTATCCAAACAGCGCTTCCTTCCAGTTTGGAAACCTCTTTGGTGGCAATAACAAAGTAGATATGGCCATTCAGCCTAAGTGGAATTTGTTGGGCGGTATGGTGAGAAATCTCTACAGCGGTGGTAATGAGGGACGTATGACCTGTCCACAAGGTCTGTTGCTGCAAATTCCAGAAGAGTCTACTCTTATAGTTGACAATGTCTATGGCGGATGCCGAAAGGCTGATGTGCGTCCGTTGGATGCTGCAGGCAAAGATGTGCCTAACGCGCAGATCCAGTTGGAGCCGAATCCAACAGGTATTCCTGCAGGCTTTTCAGCTCATACGAGAATTCTAGGCGGTAATATCAACAATGTCTATGGTGGTAACGATATCTCCGGCAATGTCTATGGTGGTAACACTGTGGCTATCCTGACTACGATTCATGGCAATGTGTATGGTGGCGGCAATGGCTCGTATGCCTATACCGACAACCCGGCATTGAAGGACGAACTCCTCTGGCGCGACTTCTATTATAATCCTAAAGAGATATTGGGTTTAAGCGGTGATACTTTCACTGGCTTGCAGTCGGCAGAGGCCCTCAATAAGGTGCGCCCCAATGCTGAACAGGTGTCCCTCCTTCTCCGAGGCACGGCAGATAAACCTGTTTTCGTCGAGGGCTCGGTCTTTGTGGGTGGTAACAGTGCATCACTGCAAAACCTGACAGACATAGCCAATCGTCAGGCCCATGTGAAGATTGGATCGTATGTCACCATCGATAATCTGTTCCTTGGCAACAATGGTGAGAATATGGTAAAGACCGATGAGGAAGTACGTAACGAGGATGGTCTGGTTCAGTCAGAAGGTGTACTGCGGACTATAGCCAATACGACGATAGCAGGTTCTAAGTTCAACTCGATGGATTTGACACAATCCGATGTCTTTGACAAGTACATGGAGGGTTGTGCCATGAAGGTGATGCCCAGCGTGGTATTCGACGATGTCGAGAATTACACACCATATTCCAGCCAATTCGGTTCCTTATACTGTGGCGGTAATGTGGGTAGTATGATGACTGATGGACTGACTGAAATTTCCTTTGTAGACAAGGCCATAATTTACGATAAGATTGTGGGCGGCTGTAACAAGGCCAATGTTGATGCTGGAGAGTTCAATGCCGCCTATGAGGGTGGTCTTATCGGTGAGCCAGACAGCCACGGCGATAAGTTGAAGCTCAACTTCTCGGGTCTGAAGATCCAGCCCATGCGATGGAAAGATCCTAATGACAAGTCCAAGTTATTGGAGTGGAATACCGTAGTCTACAATGCCACAACGCAACAATTTGACAATGTAGAGAATGTTAAGCCTACTGAGCCAGGCCAAAATATAACAAGTACTGATGCCGATATTGTCCGTCGTCTGAAAGGCGGTAACCTCTACGGTGGTTGCTACGAGTCTGGTCATGTGAATGGTAATGTCATTCTCAACATCAACGAGACGCTGATGGAGCGTGATAAGCTCTTTGACCTCACAGATGAAGGAGATACCCTGTATGTGAATACTGAAAAGGGAAAATATACCATTACGAAGCGCAATACGGGTGTCATCCTCTCCGAACAGGGTATGGACGTGCTTGGTGATGCACTTAATGTGTTCGGTGCTGGTTATGGTGCCGCCTCAGAGATATGGGGTAGTACCACCATTAATCTGAATAAGGGTTACGTGTTCCAGATCTTCGGTGGTGGTGAGATGGGTGCCGTCGGTAAGAAAGACGCAGACGGGAAGTATGGTAAAAAGAGGGCAGATGGAACTTATGGCCCAGATGAGAAGTACAGTACCTATATCAACCTGAAAGGTAGCGTTGCAGGTGTGTCGAGAGCTACTTCTTCCATTAACTCTGACATGGCAGAGTGTGAGTTTATCTATGGTGGTGCCTTCGAAGGTGTGATAGCAGGCGACATCCATATCAACCTCGGTAATGGCCGTATCTTTAACTCCTTTGCAGGTAGCTGTAATGCCGATGTCCTTGGTCATACAGAGACTTACATAGGTCGCAATGGTGTGGATGCAAATGGCAATGATATTGCAGGTTTCCCATGGATCCGTGACCACCTCTATGGCGGAAACGACCTGGGAGGCCGAATTTTAGGAGATGCAAAATTCTCTTCCCGTATCCGTGACGATGTGAAGGGTATGGTAGCTGGCGACTATGGTGTTTCATCTTATATGGAGTACACCCAGGGTAGGGTAAGGTATATTCTGGGCGGCTGTTTCGGTGATTATGATTATAATAACGATCCGGCATATAAGGTAGGAACGGGAGCTGATTGTCGTGTTGCCCAAAGACCTTATCTGCACAATTCTTTTGTCAATTTCAGGCCTAACTCGAATGCCAACAACAGGGTCGAGAAAATCTTCGGTGCGGGTGAAGGCTATCCGGGCGATCGTGAAGGTGACAAGGGACAGGATCACAGCTACGTGCTCATCGATATTCCCGACAATGTTGATAACTTCGCCAATACTGAGATTTTCGGTGCCGGTGCCTATAATGGAGTTGGCATGCGCTATACCGCAGGTGAGACATTTGCAGAAGGTTTTGACCTCAACGAAGCCACCGCTGTCATCGACCTGTTACGAGGTAGGGTAGGAGCAGCCTATGGTGGTAGTTACGAGGAGGGTGTGACTCGTCGTACGTTAGTCAACGTGCCCGTTGGCTCCACGATCAAGATCGGCAGTATCTTTGGCGGTGCATACGGTAGTGATGCCTATTTGCCTTGTGATGTGTATGAGGCCAATGTGAATTATCTGACCCAGAGTGAAAACGCCTACCTGATTAGTGACCCGACTGGCAGTAACCAGCTGATGAAGGGTGCTATCTACGGAGGTAACAATCATGCGCGTCGTACCCTCTATGGTAAAGTCAATATTTCTGCCCCTGTCAGACAGAAACATCCTACTTACGGCATGACCACTGCTACCGTCTATGGTGCAGGAAGTGGTTCTCTGACCTGGAATGAGTACACTGAGGTCAACTTGAATGCTGGCGCCAGTGTATGGGAAGTATATGGCGGTGGAGAGGCCGGCGGTGTGATGAGTGCTGAGAGTGTGCAGAAATACATAAGTGATTATAAACCTGATTATTGGCCAAAGGTTAAGGATTCTGATCCTAATGTTCCTTTCACCGCTGCTGAATGGACAGCTGCCTGGACTTTAGGTTCAGGATATGACCCTGCGACATTGTCAACAGGTTATGTGAACAATAAATACACCAACTTGACTAACCCACTGGCAAGGAAAGCCGAGATAGATGATCGCGAGCTCACAAACGAACAGAAGGCAAGAATAGGCAATAAATACAATACCAACGTCCTGATTTATAAAGGTGCATATGTAGGTAATTATGCATACGGTGGTGGATTAGGTAATGAAAATGATGCTTTCGTCGGAAGCGGTGATGTCTACGGTACGACTTATATCGCCCTGCTCGGCGGTATCGTGAACAAAGATATCTATGCGGCGGGAACGTCAGGTGCCGTTTATAACATTTTCGGGGCTGAGAATATGACAGCCAGCACCAATGCCTTCATTGCTGGTGGTACGGTGCGTAATGTCTATGGCGGTGGTTGGAAGGGCAATGTCGGCTACCACGATGAAAAGACGACTGACACCACCAATGACATTCCTGGTGAGACTCACGTCGTTATCGGTATCCGTCGTGATCAGTCTACAATACCTTCTGACTACGGTTTCTACAATGGTGTGCCCGCCATCCAGCGTAATGCCTACGGCGGCGGTGAGGGTGGCGCCATCTATGGCACGACCCACCTGACCCTGAATAACGGCTATATTGGCTACGTCTACCTGCAAGCTGGTGAGACGCTTAACGAACAGGGTAAGATTGTTGCCGCTTCAGGAACAACCGAGCCACGCTATGTAGAGAAAGTTGATGATGAGACGTATTGGACTAATGATGTGTGGAGTGGTGTTGACCGTCTGAAAGACTGCGGCAACCTGTTCGGTGGTGGCTATGATGTGTTGAGTAGTGTTGACTTCAGCAATGTCACTATGTGGAATGGTATTGTCCGCAATAGTGTTGTCGGTGGTGGTGAGGTTGCGACTATCGGACGTGGAGCCATTGAGGCCAGTGGCCCGTCGAACTCCATCCGTACGTTGAAGGGTATCTATAAGGCCGGTAAGACCAACGTGGAGATCTACAACGGTCATGTACTGCGCAACGTATACGGTGGTGGTAAAGGCTATAACATCTTCGGCTATGGTCAGCAAGGAACACTTTATATGGATGGTTATGTCTTCGGACAGACCGAGGTACACGTCCATGGTGGTGAGATCGGTACCACTGAAGGCGTGGCCGAGGGCTATGGCAACGTGTTCGGCGGTGGCGATATCGGCTATGTCTACAGTCCCAGCATCTATAGTGACAAGACTAAAGCCAAGATAGGAACGGGTTCTCCCGGTCACATCTATTATTATGGTGCTGATGGTAAGCTGACAGAAGACTGTAAGGTGGTCATTGCCCCCTATCTGCAGGTGAAGAACGGCTACACCATCACATACAATGGTAAGACCTATAACTCGTATGACTATGTGCCGACGGACTATTTGAATACCTTGCCGAAGAAGAATGAAAGCGGCACTTATGTCGGTACCGAGTGGGAAAAGCTCTTCACCGGTGATACTGCTGGGGAGGAAGAGCGTGGTATCTATATCCGTAATGCCGTGTTCGCTGGTGGTAATGTCGCCTCAAACAGTGAACAGACTTATGCAAACGCCACAACTATCTACGGCAATACCACTGCTACGCTCTATGATGTCTATCACCGTGATTTCATTACCGTGGGCACCGAGCATACTGGTGGTGTCTATGGTGGTGGTAACCTCTCTGTGGTGGATGGCTACCGTGAGTTGAATATCACGAACTACGGCACTGACTACTATGGTCTGAAGCAGACCATCAGTATCGATGAATATCGTAGTCTTTCGAACCGTGAGCGTGCTTACTTCCAGCTGGAATACAAGTGTCTGGCCGATGTCACCATTGGCGGTGTGTTCTATGAGAAGGACAAGCGCCTGACAGAGGAGGAGTATCTGAAACTGTTGAGCAACGAGGCCATCGCCAGTCAGGTGAAGGCCAGCTTCGAGCCTTATGGCTTCTGTTCTATCTATGCCGGTCGTTTGTTGAATACGATCCAGCGTGCCGATCTCTGCGGCGTATTTGGCTCGCGCATGGTACTGCAGGGTGCCAAGGACCGTGTGGCTGAGGTAGGCGAGGCCATCGACTACACCATCAACCGTGTGGGTGAGCTGTCACTTAACCGTCAGCATTCTGCCAGAAGCGGTGAAAAGAGCGAAGATGCCACTCACGGCAATTACTTTGGCATCTATAGTCTTGTGAACTACCTCGGTAACCTCACGAGTGACGTAAAGTTCGGTAGTGACTATGTCAACGGCGATGGCATCACTTCCACAGATGGTACGACCTATTATTCATATAAGTCGTCGAAGCATACCAGCAGCGATCGTAACAAGGGTCAAAGCTCCAATCAGGTGGCACTGGCCTCGGGTGTGTTCCTGGAGTTGCTCACTGAGAACAGTACGAAGGAACATAAAGAATATGGCTATGTGACTGGTGTGGTTGAGCTCGACCTGATTAATGTGAAGAAAGACATGGTTGGTGGTGGTTTCGTCTATGCCAAGAACGAGCACCGCGTGCCCATGTACTATCCTAATAAGAGTAATGTGCTCCTGTCAGAGTATAACAAGCCTAAGTCAGAAGGTGGCAAGCAGCCCGATGAGGCCCGTACTTATAAGCGCTATCGGTACTCGCTCGACCAGGAAGGTGACTGGTCGGAGTCGGCTGGTTCCTATGTCATCAGTGGTGACAATTCCCATGTATACCAGACGATGGAGTGGCATACCTCCGGTAACTTCATCCATCCATCGAAGCGCATCGTTGATGACTGCTATCCTACGAACAATTCCTACGTCATCGGCTCAGCCAACTATTCCGAGGCACACTACTGGTATGTGAAGGGTGAGGTCTATATCTATGATCAGAAGGTATCTGCCTATACGGGATCGGCTAATGCCTACTCGAAGGAAGTTCACCTGCCGCTGACCATCACTGCCGCTTCGAACGGTAAGCTGCAGCTCCTCAATGTGAAGCCCAACCTCTATGCCTATAAGACCGATAAGAACGGTACGCCGGTGAAGATTGGAACCATGGGCAACGACGGCAAGCCTATCGATAAGGTCTTTGTGAATAACGAGAGTGACAGCTATGGTCTGAACGATGTCATCTCATGGTGGGATTGGCACCAGTTGTCGGCCAGCGACCGTCAGTATTTTGTGACCGAGACCTATGTGAACTGTGTCACCGTCAATGTGGACGGTGTGGAATATGAGCCAGGCACATACGTCATGGATCAGCGCGACTACGATCTGTTCATGGCCAACAATCATGATATCCGTGATAGCAAGGGCGAAAAGTTCAAGGATGACGATGGCCATGACATCGGCAAGACTTTCGCCTTCCGCTCATCGAACAATATCAGTCACGAGACGGGCTATCTGCTCACCTTCGATATGAACACGCCGAAGATATGGGATGACTACTACTCACCCCAGACTGGCAGCAGCAGCGAAGGCAAGATTATGAAGAGCGAATATGAGGCTAAGTTCACCGACGGCATGAGCGATGCCCAGAGGCAGGCCGTTATCGATGCATGGCGCGAGGGTCCGACGTTCACGCCTACCGAGACGGGTGTCTATGGCAAACGGTCGTACAGAGCCGGTGAGGTAGTTACGAAGGAAACCTATGATAATGCCGGTGAAGGCAAGGAGAAGATGGAAAAGGCATACGTAGCCACAGAGACTGTCACCTATACTTATAACGGTACGACCAAGACGGTTAACGCCGGTACCGCCATCTCCAAGACCGAGTATGACAATATCGGCACCTATAAGAATTCCTTCGCCGAAGCCTGGTACTGTACGAACTCCGTGAAGCTGACCAATGAGAACTATCTGCTCTACGGTGAGTTGAAGACAGCTGCAGAGATTGCCGCATTGAAGGCCATCAGTAGCAAAGAAGCTACAGATGCCGAGATCGATGCCGCCCTCACACCGGCCTATATCTGTACACAGGATGGCGAATACGGTGGTCAGCGCTTCGATACCGGTACGAACTACAGTGCTATTCAGGCCTGGAGCTCACTGCCGACAGCTGATCGTCAGAAGTTCAGCTATAACTTCGATGCCCTCGACCTGTTGACGGATACCGATTATCTGACTGTTGATCCGAATGTCACCACGTCTCCGTCGCATGAGGAAACGGTGGCTACCTTCCATGCACCTTACACCGACCAGGTAGATGTTGAATATCAGGCAGTGTTCAAGAAACAGGGTGTTGACGTGAAGTTCAATGGCAGCAACTTGGCCGATGGAGCCGTTCTCAGCAACAAGGAGTTTGAGACGATCCGCAACGACAAACGCCACTATACCCATGTGGAGACCAAGAACAACGGTGACGATGTCTATATCGCCAAGAATCACTTTGTCTATCTCGGTACCCCATACGGTCGTGGTCAGGTGGTTGATGCTGACGTCTACAATGCCAATGCCAGTGATGTGGAAGCTGTCAGGTTCCCCACAGCAGGTGAGTGGTACTACTGTTACGAGGACTATGTAGCCGAGAACGGTTCAACTGTCAGCAAGGGTACTACGATAACCAAGGCCGAATATGGTGTCGTGCCCAACTACCAGCAGTACTTCATCATCCAGGGTGAGGAACCAACTGAGACTACTACGCTCTACGTCAGTCGTGAGTCAAATGCCTACGATGTGATGAAGGAGAAGATCATCACCGTGGTTTATCAATATACCTATTATGAGGATGAGGACGACGGCAGTGTGAAGCTCAACAACGAGCTGCACGTCATCAACGTCCATCTCGACTTGGAGAGCGGTGTACCGCAGATTGGCCAGCTCAGTCAGCCGGCGGTTGTACTGCCCGGCAATGTGGTGGGTCTGAAGGCACCTGAGGTGAACCCAGGACTCTACGAGGTACTCACTAGTGGTTGGGAGATCTACACATCGCAGGATGATGCTGAAAACCACCGCAATGGTGCGCCTTTCGAGAATAACAATACGCCCGTTTACTTCTATCAGAACCAGAAGCACTATGTGACCTTCTATTCGAAGACCTATCTGGGCAAGACCTATTCTAACGCGGTACCTCTGCGTGTCGCCAACTATCATGATCTGGCCGAAGTACTGGATGACCCGAATCTTCTCTACATCGACCGAAGCGACGTGGACCGCAACTGCAAGGTCTACATCAATGACTATAGCAAGGATGCCGAACCCAAGAACGGTCTCGATCTGTTGAAGAAACTCTTCGACGAGAAGGCCACAGGCTATATCAAGGGTTGTGACAATCTCGACATCATCCTGCGTACCGACTTAGACCATAGCGGCAGTGCATGGACCGGCATTGGCGGTGAGGGTAACTGCTTCGAGGGAGACCTGCACGGCGACGGTCATACGATAACAGGACTTTCGAGCTCACTCTTCGGCAGCCTCTGTGGCAGTGTCTATAACCTCGGTGTCACAGGCTCGTTTACCGGAGGTGGTATTGCCGAGCAGGGCGACGGCTATGCCGAGAACTGTTGGGTAAGCACCACAGGTACTGTCGCTGCTGGTACGAAGGCTATCATCGGTAATCCTACCCGTGGTGTTGCCGGTAGTCACCAGATGGTGAACTGCTACTATCCCGAGACGAATGCCTATACCGCTTATGACGGCACCAAGGCGATGTCACAGAAAGCCTTCTACGGTGGTGAGGTGGCCTACAAGTTGAACGGTTTCTTACTCAACAAGCGTCAATACGACAACACGTCCAGTGGCAGCTTAGACAAGAAGTATTACTATCTGCCGTTGCAGTCCGATCAGTCGTTGCCTGAAACGATGAGTGAGGGAAGCTATCCTGGCAATTACGCCATCTATCCACTCACCACGAATCGTACAGAGCCTGTGACGGGTATCCGTGGCTATGTGGAGCAGCGCTTCTCCGACGGCGACTATCGCTATGCCGCAGGTACTATCCCTGAGACGTCAGATATCCGCATGAGGAATGTCACCATCGGTGCAGGCACCGAGGCTGAAGAGACCATGACCTATTACGTTCCTGTCTGGCCAGATGACTATCTGTACTTCGGTCAGAAGCTGACCTATGGTTATGTTGACGGACAGGCTCACCAAGACTATCCTTCTGCTTTGAGAAGAGATGGTGAACTGGTGAAACGTGATGAAAATGGCAACCGCGTCTTCCGTGCTCCGGCCTACTTCGGTAGCAGCACGATCGGCGAGGCCTTCTTCAACCAGAATGCCGTCTTTGCATCGGCCAAGAAGGACGATGAAAATGCAGTGGCCTATAAGGGTCTGACAGCCATCGACTTCTCTGGTGCCAGTGGTAATGACGGTGAGGGTCTCTACTATCCGCCATTGCTCGACGATGACGGTCTGGTAGGATTCCAGAATGTTGATTTGACCAAGAACCTCTTGGTTTACACCAAGACGACCCAAGGTGGAAATACAGCGGCAGACAAGACGACCTCTGTCGTGGCCAATTATCTGCAGGAGCCTACCTACGATGATTATGAGACCAACGCGACGTATAAGACCGTATCCCAGGCAGACTCGAATCATGAGCATGGTCATTGGGTATGTGACGGCGTGGCCTACCGCGATCATTTCCTGGTAGATAAGGAAGACTTCAATTGTCCGATTGAGTACACCTTCACTGACGACAAGCGGATGTGGTATCAGCGTCTGCCGGAGCGTTATGTGACGGCTGAAGGCGGTTCGAACAAGGGCTGGCTCGACATCAGTCTGCCGTTCAAGGTCGAGACTGTCAGCACACAGACCAAGGGCGAGCTGACCCACTTCTATCAAGGCAGCACAACCGGCCATGAATACTGGTTGAGAGAGTTGACGGATGTGAACAAGGGTACGCCCGACGACCTGGGTATCTTCCAGTATCTGATGACTGATCCTTATGATGGTGACAAGGAGTATACCAACACCTATCTCTACGATCATTATTATAAGTATAGTGATTATCGCGATGCCAACAGCGATCAGTATCAGAAGGAGTATTATGCCTCAAGCCATACCTTCGTGAACTATCCACGTCAGAAGGCTGGTGTACCTTATCTGATTGGATTCCCGGGCAAGTACTATTACGAGTTCGACCTGAGTGGTGAATGGACTGGTCCATACCATACTTACTCAAGACCCGAGAATCCAGGTCAGCAGCTGCTCACCTTCGTTTCATCGACAGGTGCGAAGATTGGTGTGAGCGACACGGAGATGAAGAAAGTGTCCTACAACGGCTACCAGTATTGTGCCAACTATGGTCATAAGACCCTGGCATCCGGCGCAGATAACTATATGCTCGACAACGAGGGCTCTAAGTATGCAGCCCTGACGGCTGAGACAACCGTTCTCCCGTTCCGTGTATACTTTACAAGGTCAGCGTCTACATCGACCCGTACTGAGGCTGCCCACAATGTGCTGATCAGTGATCTGCCACCTGATTCAAGGACCAGAGGCATCGATGACGAAAACAAGTTCAGAAGTGGTGAGCTGATTGTGAAGGCCCGTAACAAGGTCATCTTGATCACCTCGGAACTCAATTATAAGACCGATGTGTCCATTGTCACACCAGCAGGTGTTACCTTGAGCACATTCGCTATTGCACCGGATGAAACCGTCGCTACTCGTGTTGCCAGCACCGGCGTCTATATCGTATACGCTGATAATGGCAGGTATGTGAAGAAAATCATTGTGAAATAAATAATAATCATTTAAAATATTGAGCATTATGAAAAAGGTAATGAAAAGAATGTTTCTGGTCGCCGTGCTGCTGATGGCATGCGTGGTGACGAAGGCAGAGGTAACGGTCGAGTTCGCTCGTGAGTTCACTGCAGAGACTGGTGGTACAATTACGGTAAAGGGTCAGGCAGCCAACGCCACTGATGCTACCAGCACTGATGTTACCATTACGGTGACACCAGCCAAGGACTTTTTTATCACCAAGAATGACATCAAAGTCTATCTGACTGTTCCTGCCAGCACACGTTCGGTAGATTTTGAGAATCTGCTGACACTTAGTGGTGATGAGCCGAAGGACAAAATGGCTGCCCGTGACTATACCTTCACGGTGCCTGCAGGCTTCGGTGCCATCATTTATGAAGCCGATTTCCAGTCAGCTGATGCACTCTACAACATCGGTGATGATTCGAAATCAGGTTCGGTGAGATGGTCGTTGAATGAAGAGAAGACGGTCATGACCATTGCCGGTACCGGACGTACCAAGGATTTCAGTCTCGGCAGTGCAGACTTTGTGGATCCGTTCGAGGCATTCAGAGCAGAAGGCTCTACCGTTAAGTCGATTGTGATCGAAGCTGGTGTCACTGCTCTTGGTGACAACATCTTCAGCGGCTTTGTAGGCCTGACCAAGATTTCCATCTTGAATAACAGTGCTTTGTTATCGCTTGGCAAGGAAGCCATCAATACGAGTGGCGTGTCTGTCGAAGTTCCCGGCAATCTTTACAATGAGTATAAGATCACCGAGGGGTGGAGTGGTCTGACTATTGCCCCTGCTGAGGGATCTGTGGAGATGGCTATTACATTCGATAACAGTAACTCCTATAGGGCATTTGTTAACAGTGCACAGAGTCTGATGATTCCAAGTGTGCTGAAGGCATGGGTTATCTCTGGACTGAATGCTAGCGGCACATCGTTGGAACTGTCTGAGGTGAAAGACATTCCTGCCAATGTTCCCGTCTTGCTTACGGCCTCCGGCAAAGTCAGCGATGGTTTCTATACCTCATCTGTCGCTTCAGCCGCCAGTTCAGCAGGCAAGTATCTGAAGGTTGCTCCTGAAGGAGGACTGACCGTTGGCGCAGGTCAGGTATATCTGCTTTACAATGACCGTTTCTACTTCTCTCAGGCCGGAACCCTTCCAGCCAACCGTGTATACCTGGATATGAGACAGGAACCAGCAGCCAAGACCCGTAGCAGTATCGGCATTGGTGACGATGGCACAACGGCCATCCGTCGCATCGAAGGCGAGAACAAGCTGATCGACAAAGCCGGATGGTATACCCTTGATGGCCGTCAGCTTCAGACGATGCCAACTCGCAAGGGTGTGTATATCAATGATGGTAAAAAAGTCGTGATTAAGTAATGTCTCGCAAGATGACGATAGTACAAAGCTTAGGGCGGCTGTTACTGACAGCGCTGCTCATGGTGTGGAGTCTGGGAATGACTGCGCAGAAGGTTAGCGTGGTCACCCAGAAGTTCAAGGGCGGTACTGTCGAGGAGAAGCCTGGCCAGACAGAAGAAAAGGACGGTAGTGTCACGGTTACGCTGACCGTGACCCCCGATCCAGGCTACATGATCTCGAAGGACGACATCAAGGTGGTGGAAACCATCTCAGCCGATGCTGAGACCCGTGCCGATGCTGAGATCAAGCTAGGCAATCCTTTGCCATTGGAGGGCGATGATCCCGATGACCTCACCAAAGAACGAAAGTATACGGTGAAGGTGGAATCGCCGTTTGGCATCTATGTCAAGGAGGCCAACTTCAAGCTGAAGGATGCCGTACAGATCGAGGCTTCTGTCTTCTCCAAGACGAGCGAGGAGAGTACTGAACAGGCCGCTATGTTCAATCCACCAACAGACCTGGGCTTAGCCGAGGGCTTGAAAGCCTATATGGTGGTAGGCGTCAATACGGACAAGGGAAAGGTCGAACTCCAGGAAGTGAAGTACTTGCCCAAAGGTCTGCCACTGCTGTTGATTGCCGACGATCCTGGCGAAGGCTTCATTTTGGAGCCGAAGTCTGATAAAACGTCTGAAATCAAAGACGCTGATAAGGCCAGCAACCTCCTGCGGATAGGCTCGGAAACCGTACAGCCCAAGGCCTTCGAAGATTATATCTTCTATAAGGGCCGGTTCGTGATGGTCGACGGCGGTAAGCTTGCTGATGGCAAGATGTTCCTCGATCTCAATCAGGAGCAGGCCGCCAAGACGCGCGGTGTGCTCGGTATTGGCGGTGATGATTCCGGCACCACAGGTATTGCCGATGTGGAGCGTGCTGCGCGATCTGCTCACGACACCAGCTGGTACACCCTCGACGGCCGCCGCCTCACGACGCCCCCCTCCCGCAAGGGCATCTATATCCGAAATGGAAAAAAAGAGGTCTTTAAATGAGAGTAGGAAGGATTATTCTCGATAAGGTATCCTTAAGTGGGTAAAAAATGGTAGTTAAGGATGAGTTATAAATGATTTTATTAAGTTCGTGGATAGTAATAATGGCCCAGGACTAAAGTTTAGATGATGAAAATGAAGACATATAGAATGACGTTAAAGCGCATGATGATGACGGTGCTGATGATGCTCACTGTATCAGCCATGAGCGCCGAGCAGAAGATTTGGCTACGCTATTCTAGCGGAGGTAAGGCGAAGATCAGTCTCGATGGAAAGGGACTCGAGCTTGATAAGGAGAATAAGGCCACGGTGAAAGATGCCGCTGGCCTGAAGGTTGCTGTAACTGCAACACCCGACGACGGCTACACCGTATCCAGTGTAACCGCCCAGCTCTCCGTCACCCTTGATGACGGCAATTCCAAGACCCGTGGTGCCGACGATGCCTCATTCCTGGAAGTGACTAAGGAATCTGATACCGAATATGTCTTCACCATGCCTGACGCAGGCTATAATGTTGTTGTAAATGTTAATTTTACAGTTGAATCATCAAGAAAAGGAGGAGATCTTAGTGGCATTACAATAAAAGGTGGTGATTTTTCGGGAACGTATTTTATTAAGAGTGTTAGTGTCAACAAAGAAACTACAGATGATTATTATTTGTGTCCTACGGAAGGGTGGGTTTACTATACAGGAACAAATAGTTTCACTGAGGAGGACAATGGTCAACCCTTCTTGACAACTTATCCGTGTAAGAGTATTGAGGGTTACAATGCAACCAAGGCATTATGGAAGATTGAGAAAAGTGGCAATTACTATACTATCAAGCATGTCATTGATGGCAAATACATGGTATATAATGGCCAAATCTCTGATGCGAATGCAAACCGTATTCGTGTACACCTTGCGGATGTTGAAACCCTTGGTGAAAATGAATTGTTTGTTATAGGTACGAATACTGCCGGCAATATCGTTATTTCACCTAAGAATGCTAGTACTAACTATTTCAACGTTTGTCAAGGTAATATAAAGGATTTGGCAGGATCTACTAAATACAAAGTTAAAGCAAAAAATGACGGTCCAACAACTCCCACTAATCATAAGAATGATATTCATGGAACGATTGGATTATACACTGATATAAATGATTCAAATGCTCCATTTATTCTTGAAGACTACATCACCCGCCCGACAATAGATTATGATGTTAGTGACAATAACAAGATTATTATCACAAATAAAACGACTTCATTATCTGGTACGATATATTATACCACAAATGGTGATGATCCTACTCTGGAAGCTTCAACTAGATCATCTTTTACAGATGCTTCGAAGACGATAGATTCGTTTACTGATGGTACCATTATCAAAGCTGTGGCAAAGGTCGGTAATGATTATTCTAATGTTGTTACATTCACGTCATTTGTTCATGTGGGTAATTCAAATCAGTATTTGATTCAGACTGTTGATGGTGGTTCGTTCTATATGGTTCCACCAATTACTACAGAGACTAAAGTTACCACTACTAATATACCTCATGAAAAAATGGCTTGGTATTTTGATTATGTAGGACAAGAGTGGGGTATTCAATATTACAATATTGTAAATGTTAAGACTTCCAGTTATCTGTATTGTTCAGGAAGTAAAGGTTCTGATGGTGCATTTAAGTTAAAAGAAGATAGTGAAACAGATGCGAATCGATATACATTTGTGTTTGTTTCATCAGGAGATGGTGTTAATGTTATTCCAAATATACATTTTGCAGAAACCACGGGAATGTGTATGAGTAAGAAGAATGGCAATAATGCAACAGACAACCTGAATCTGTCTGATGGAACTGACAATAATTCTCGCTGGAAGTTTGTTGCGCTTCCTTCTGATTCAGACCCAAAGACATTGTTTGACCGCTCTTTTGCGTCGACAAGCTCGGGATATAAGTCGTATGAAATACAGAGTGCCAGTGCAACGACAACTCATTTAGTTCCACCAGCGACGGTAGGTGGTAATCTAACTGCAAATACAACGGGTGACAATCCTGTGTGGTCTTTCGAAGATACAGGAGAGTCGGATACTTGGATTTCATATTATTATTTGAGAAACCGTACAACAGGCAACTATGTTTTCTTTGACGGAACAGCAGGCCAAGATAATGGTAGTACATTCTTTACCAGTGCTACTATTACATCTGGTTCTGAGGATAAATTTAAGTTCATAGTTGTAAAAGCTACTAATGGCACTTCATACAACATTATTCCAAAGTTGCTGAAAGATCAAGCAAACCAAACAAAGAATAGTTTAAGTAAAACCTCTACTACGGAATTGAAGACTCTAAACAGTAGAGCCGTAGAAGCATCTCTTTGGAACCTTGTAGAGACAAACACCTTTACTGTATTGCCTCCTACCATTGCATACGGAACAGGAGTTGTCAGCATGTCAAGTGTTACGCCAGGTGCCGTTATAAAATACACAACGAGTACTACCGATCCTTCAACAATATATGATGATGCAAATAAACCTGCCTATGCAGATGATGCCCAAATATATATAAAGGCTCTTGCTGCCGTTGGCAATAACACATCCAGTGATGTCACATTCATCAAGAACCCAGATGTTAATTTCACGGAAGGCTTTGATTTCTCTTACACAGGGTCTGCCATAGAACCGACTGTTAGCAGTGTAACGGTAACTCCAGAAGGGGGCTCTGCTATAACTATCGATGAAACAGAATATGAGATAGCCTATAGCAATAACACAAACGTTGGTAAGGCAACCATCACCATCTCTGATGCATTGCCGGCTAACAATTTGATCATCAGCGGCATTTCTGAATTTGATATCACTAAGAGAAGTTTGGGTGATGGCACTACGGCAGCAGATGGTATAGTTATTACTGTGACAAAGGTTGAGGACACTCCCATTTCATATACAGTTACTGTTAAAAACGGCACAAGTATCACTTTAGTAGAGGATACCGATTATACCCTCAATGATGTAACTTCTGATGCTAGTGGTTATAGGGCTACGATTACAGCGGTGGAAAATAGTAACTACAGTGGAGGTGCCAAGATTATTTTTGTGAAAGCTGACTTTCCCACAGCAACTGACCCGAATAGTGGTGGGGCTGTATCCGCCTATCAGGCTACTACTGATTTGGCAACTCCTCCAGGACTGACTGCTTATATTGTAACAGGTATTAACTTGGGTACAAGTACTGTGGAGGTGAAAAAGGTAGATTATATACCAAATGGAAAACCTGTTTTGCTTCTGACAGATGAGGGGGATCCTCATGACGCAGATTTTACAACCTCGTTGGTAGAGGGTGTGACTGATGAACAGCGTAATACTGATACAGAAGGTAATTTATTGAAGATCTCTACAAGTGCAGAACCTGTTGCCTGTGACTGGGGACAGTATTACATTTTCTCTAAAGGTGAGTTTGTTCTCTCTATGGGTGGAAAGACAATGATGGAAGGTTTGTTCTATTTGGATAATAGCGAGTATAGTTCTGGAGGTGGATCAACACGAAATCCTAGTATACTCCACTTGTCAAGGGGTGCTACTACAGTAATAAATGGTGTCGTCAGTCAGAAAGAGAAGGATTCAAGGTCTTCTGTATGGTATACCATTGACGGACAGAAGCTTAATCAGAAACCTACCCGCAAGGGAATTTATATATATCATGGTCATAAAATAATTATAAAGTAAGAATGGAAAAATATTCACTTGATATGAGTAAAAGAAGATATATAAGTATTTTATTTACGTTACTGATTTTCCTCTTGAGTGGAGTTACTCAGGTGTGGGCTGTTGTTGATGCAAATTCTATAAAGATCGTTGTGACACCTCCTGGTGGAGATTCACCAGATTATGGCATGGTAGTGAAAGAAGTTGTTCCGACTAGTGGCGACAATAAGGTAACACTAACGGCTACTCTAGGAGCTACTCATACTATTTCAAAAACAAATATCATTGTTCAACCAGTTACAGACCCCAGTCAAACCCGAGCTCCTGGTATAGCTTCGGAACTGGAAGTCATGGACGGAACATCACCTAATGAATTTTATTTCATTTTACCCGCAAGATATGACGGTGCCATTGTGACTGCAAACTTTATTTCGACAGAAGCTACAGAGATTGATGATTTAAGTGGGATTACCAATCAGTTTGGAAACTATAAGTTTAGTTCAACCTTCTCTCCTTCTAAAACCCCAGCAGATGGTATAGGAACTTCAACTAAACCTTTTAGAGGTTCTCTACAGGGCTATATTGATGCAAGTGGAGAGATTAAGGTGATTAGTTTGTCTAAACCATTGTTTGACTATGTGAAGGATGCAACTATTAAGAATATTGTTGTGGAAGGTACGATTAGTGGTTCTGGCAATGTGGGTGCTATTGCTGGAAATGCTTTAGGAGCTTCGCGCATCTATAACTGTGGTGTATTGGCCACAGGAAGTACTGTAGAAAAAGACGAAGATGGTTATGATAAGATTACCTCGTCCAGTAGTTCCGTTATTGGCACCAACTATGTAGGTAGTATTGTGGGTTTGCTTGACGGCAGTTCGCGTATCATCAACTGCTATAGTTATGCCAATGTTTCCGGAGGTAATTATGTAGGTGGTATTGTGGGTTATAACAACGTTGCTACCACTGCCAGCAACCTTCAGACGATGGTGATGAACTGCATGTTCTATGGTGAAGTCAGTGGTTCTTCGATAGCTCCCATATACAACGGTGAGATTATCACCAACGATGGCGATGCAGACGGCGTTAACAACTTCAACTATTTCCGCCTAGAATCATCTTACATTCAGGATAACACTATTACCAAAGTATATAACTGTGCCCTTGGTGCCGAGACACGTTTCCTGCAGCGATTCGAATTCTACCGCCATTTGCTGAATAGTAACCGTGAATTGGCTGCTTGGTGGGCTACGGGCGATGCTGACAATAAGGACGAGATGATGAAATGGGTATTGGAGCCTAGCCAGATAGGATCCTCCACACCCTATCCTATCCTTAAGACTCCAGATAAATATGCTTCGGTGGTCAATTATACTCCCAGCACGACAGCCTACGATGAAGCAAACCGCAACAAGGGACTTAAACTGACTCGCGAAGGCGACGGTGGTGTGCTACAAGTTACCATACAGATGGGATCTACTAAATTCTCTGCCCCGTCAAGTGCTGGCTTTAAGTCTGGTGTAACAGGCAGTTTTGATCTCACCATTACCGATAAGGATTTTGAGCATTTCAATTATAACTACGGTAAGGTGCAATTGCCCTATTATAATGATTATTGTGATGGTAACTATACAGGAAACCGCGTGGTTACCGGCTGGAAGATTATTAGTATCACGGGTGGCACGGCGGGAAGTTACTCTACCGGAGATGATGTTACCTACAATGACAAAGGTGAATTGACAGCAACACCCTACAACTTTGCCGACCGCAAATGTAAGAATAAAGACCTTTACTCCGAAAGTGGCCGTGTTTTCAACCAAGGTGCCTACTGGGATGTTCCCGAAGGGGTGACTGCCATCACCATCGAGCCTTATTGGGGTAAGGCGGTTTATCTGTCCGATGCCTACTGGGATGTGACCTATAAGAATGGTACTGGAACTGATCTCACTAAAGCCGGATCTACAGAAGATGCCATGACTACTGCCGCCAATGTCACTACCGTCGGCGGAGGTAAACACTATGAAAACGGCAAGAAATATAATCTTGCTACCCGTAGTCGTGATGATGCTGGTCAGATTGTCTATACTTCCATGAGCAATGCTATCTCAAGTAATGGTTCTGCACTTTTTTCGGAGAGTGTTACGAATCCCACCGTTTATGATTATGCTGTGGTGCTTGTGGGTAATTATCATCATACTGCTGCCATAGAAGCAAATAAGAACTATACAGTTACCTCTATTGACCTTGATGGCGACAATGAGCCGGACTATTCTCTCATGCTTCGCTTTAACGGCCGTCTGGCTTTCCATCCTGTAAAATACGATTTTCTGAACCTGATAGGCCTCGGTATGGCACAGAAGACCACCGGCGGCACAGGTTCATACAATCTTGGTATCATGCAGCCCAAGGCTTGGTTCGAGGTGACCAACACCGCCCTTTTCCGTGTTACTCAGTTTGAATACGATAAGGGTAGGACAAAGAGTCCCTATATCTTACAGGGAGGTGTTATTGAGCAGTGGGTTACCCAACAGGACAATGCCGGAGATGGGGTAAGTTACTTCCACATAGGAGGAAATGTATGGTTCAAGGAATTCCACAGAGGCTCCCACCAAGATAATGCTAACAAGAGCACTCCTCACCCCCCCTTGTCTGTCACTGGCGGTGATTTCTCTAAGTTCTACCTTACAGGCTATTATCAGTCTCAGGCCACCATTTACGATGATAATGCCGAGTGCTATATCAACGGAGGTCGCTTCGGAGAGATTGCTGGTGCCGGTATGGAAGGTATTGGTACTTCAGATAGCAAAGGCAACATTACCTGGATTATTGATAATGCCGATATCAAGGAGTTCTATGGCGGTGGAATCAACCATGCTAAACCTGTGCATGGTAATATTCACACCATCATCAGCAACAGCCATGTGGATGTTTTCTGCGGTGGTCCCAAGTTCGGAAATATGGCGGCTGGTCGCACTGTCACCACTTCTGCCACCAACTGCACTTTTGGCACTTATTTCGGTGCAGGCTACGGCGGTAACTCCTACAGCCGCGACGCACCGAGAAACCACAATAATATATTAAACTTCCCCCATAACGATAAATCTGCTGGTAACCACACTTCTTGGAACAACTGGTTGTCGGATAAATACAAGCAGAGCTATGTTGCCAATAAAGGTGGTATATCCACCCAGTTTGACTATCAGTTCTTGCCAATGTCGAGCAACACTGATAATGTGGCACGTATTTTTGTCGATTATGTCGCCTTCTCATTGGCCACTTGTCATAACGTCACTTCTTCTTTGACAGGTTGCACCATTACAGGTCATTTCTATGGTGGTGGAAGTTTGGGAAAGGTTGATGGAAATGTTACCTCAACGCTTTCCAACTGCAAGGTAAATGGCAATGTATATGGGGCAGGCTATTCCGCTTCTTTGCCAACAGTCGATGTGATGAGTGTTGGTTTCCAGACTGAACCTTATTATTATACAGACCTCGGTACTTATCGTAAGGGAGTCTTCCCTGCAACTACCCCTTATACTTGGCAACATGGCGCTGCCATCAGTGTCGACAATGTAAATCATATCCTTTATACCACAGAAGACCTTGATGCCCTTGGCACGGTTGAGGGTAAGGTTACGTTGAACATTGAGGGAGAAAAGACTTCTGTCACAGGAAATATTTATGGAGGCGGTCAGTCGAGTGATGTGTATGGTGTTAACACTTCAAATGAAATTACTAGTGAAGTTGAGATAAATATCAAGGATGGCTCGATGACCGATGTCTATGGTGGTGGTGAAGGTAAAAACACTATAGTCGGTGGTAATGTAGTAGTTAATATTGGTGCAAAAGCCACAAATGGAGATCTAAGTGGAAATGCTATTATTTCTGGTAATGTATATGGTGGTAGTGCCCTTGGTGCTGTGAATGCATCATCTACAAAAGATGAAAATGGCGATGTTGCTAGTTATGTGCCACTTTCAGGAAAAACAACGGCAGTTAATATTTATGGCTGTACTAGCATTGCTAACGTCTTTGGTGGTGGATTAGGCCAATTGGAAAGTGGTACATCGGGACAGCCTAATTATAAGCCTTTCATTGCTGCTCAGAACTTCGGTGACGTGACGGTTACTATGGAAGGCGGAAAAGTCAGTACAGCCATCTATGGCGGTAGCAATGAGAATGGTGTGCTGAAAGGCAAGGCTACAGTGACACTAAAAAACGGAACAGTAGGAACAGCAGTGACATCAGGAGACCCAAACAACGTGGTCTTTGGTGGTGGTAAAGGTCAACCCACACTTGTAGAAGGTGATGTGGAAGTAAACATCGGAGAAACTACTCAGACTGAAGGTGGCGCAACTATTAATGGTAGTGTCTATGGTGGTTCTGCTTTGGGTAATGTGAATGCGACGAAGAATGGAACTGCAGTAGAAAGTACAACAAAGCAGGATCCTGCTTATCCAACGGATCCCACCAAGACAATTCCAACAGAGACAACCGTTACACTGAATAGGGGTACTGTCGGTGGTGATATTTATGGTGGTGCCCTTGGTTATTTACATACAACGTCTGAAACAGAAAGCGATGATGTTGCTGCTAACGTATATGGCCCCGTAACGGTCACAGTCAATGGTGGTACAGCCCGAAATGTGTTCGGTTGTAATAATAAATTAGGTACACCGAAGAACACGGTAGCTGTGACAGTTAACGGAACGGCAGCCCATATTGACGAAGATAATACAACCACTCCAGTAACTCCTGCCGTGTTTGCTTTGGGTGCAGTTTATGGCGGTGGTAATGAGGCTCATTATGTGCCAACGGCCAGTGGAGTTGAAGCACCTGTTGTGACCATCAACGGTTGTGCTAGTAGTATCGAATACGTCTATGGCGGTGGTAATGCTGCCAACGTACCAGCTACCAGTGTAACTGTCAATGGCGGTATCATCGGCTACGTCTTTGGTGGCGGTCATGGCGACAAGAATGCCTCTCCGGCTACTGAGGCTAATGTGACGGGTGTTGTCGATATTGACATTAATGGCGGTACCATCAGTTACATCTTTGGTGGTAGTAACAGTAAAGGAACTATCGGCGGTGATATAACTTTGGATATAAACAAGACAGGTACCTGTGCTATGAAAATTGCTGAGGTGTATGGCGGTGGTAATGAGGCAGACGGTAAGGCTGCCACTATTACCATTGGTTGCACGGGCGATCTCGTTACTGGTGATGATGGACATGCATCACATCCAGAGAATATCGGTACCACTTTGGAAGGTATTGGAGCACTCTATGGCGGTGCCAACAAAGCCGATGTCGGTACAGCAGAAGCGGCCTCAAACATCACGCTGAACATCAATAGTGGTATAGTTGCTAATGTGTTTGGTGGTAACAATACCAGCGGTACGATTTATGGTACAATCGAGGTTAACATTAATAAGACTTCTGAGGCTTGTGGCTGGTATGTGGGCAATGTCTTTGGCGGTGGTAATAAGGCTGAGTATAGTGGCACTCCTACTGTCAATATCCAAAATGGTAAGGTGAGCCGAAATGTCTATGGTGGTGGTAACGAAGCTGGTGTAGGTGGTTCGAAAGTAGACATGACTGGCGGTATTGTGCTGGGCAATGTATTCGGTGGCTGTAATACCAGCGGCACAGTTTCTGGTGATACCCAGGTGAATGTTACTGGCGGCACAATAGGTGAGGGTAGTATTACAAAAGATACTAACGGCAAAATTACAGCGTTTAGTCGTACTACAAAGGGTAATGTCCATGGTGGTGGTTATGGTAAGGACACTTACGTGAAAGGGAATGTAGAGGTGAATATTGGAAGTGCGACAACCGTTTCTTCAACAACTACATACAGTGGAACAGCAGAAATCTATGGCGATGTCTATGGTGGTGGCGCTCTGGGACATGTGAATGCTTATCTGGATGGAACGACGCTTACATACAGTTCAGATAAAACGACTACCGTCAATCTGAATAAGGGTACGATTTATGGTGATGCTTACGGTGGCGGTCTTGGTGATGCAAATAATGCTGCATACGTTGGTGGTACTGTGAACGTGAATCAGAATGAGGTGGCTTATATTATTGATTATGAAAATACTACAGATGTAGATCCAACAGACCCAGACCCAACTAATCCAACCAAATTTATACAGGTGGTGAAGAGTGGTCGTATCTTTGGCTGTAACAATCTGAATGGTTATCCTTTGGAAAATGTTACAGTGACAGTTAATAAGACTGTTGCGGGTAATGTCACGAGAACCTCGGGTACTTTAGATCATACTAAGTTGGCTGATGATCCCAGTCTTTCTTATGAATTGGCAGCTGTATATGGCGGTGGTAATCTGGCTTCATTTACAGCGACAAACAAGAAGACAATTGTTCTTATCAAGGGTTGTGATGATACCAGCATTGAGACGGTCTATGGCGGTGGTAATGCCGCTGCCGTTCCTGAGACGGATGTGAAAGTCCAGAGCGCATACGAGATAGGTTCTGTCTTCGGCGGTGGTAATGGTAAAGACAAGTATTACAATGGTACAACATGGGTGGCCAATCCTGGAGCCAATGTCAGTGGCGATGCTCACACCGTGCTGTATGGCGGTATCATCCATGAGGCATACGGTGGAAGTAATAAAAAAGGTACCATTTCTGGCAATATTACCATTGATATGTCAGATACTCATCTTAATGGAGACAATTGTGATCTGCACGTTGGAAAGTTTGTGGGTGCCGGTAAGGATGCCGATGCCAATGGTGTGAAGATGATCGTTGGCTGTAAACCCAGTCAAAAGACTCCTATTATTTATTTTGGTGCTGATAATGCCAATATCAATGGTGATGTGGAAGTGACTATCACCAGCGGTAACTATGGAAAGGTGTTCGCTGGAAATAACGCAGGGGGTGCTATCTTAGGAAAAATCATCTTGAATATTGAGGAGACTGGCAATTGTGAAACTCCCATCACTATCGATGAACTCTACCTTGGTGGTAACGAGGCTGCTTATTCTGTCTATGGCTATTATAAGGACGCTACTGACGGCAAATTGTATCCAATAGGTAAAGATGGAAAAGACAAAGATGGAACAGCAAGAAAGCCTGTGAGGTGGGATAGCACTACCGAACAATATGTCGAGATTTCAGGAACAGGAAATGATACATTCACACCATACGCCGATCCGATACTGAATGTCATTTCTTGTACCAGCATCGGCCAGATATTTGGTGGTGGCTATGGAGAAGGTGCTGTTATGTATGCTAATCCGACGGTGAATATTAACATGATTCCAGGGTCAAAGGCTACACTCATAGATCTTGACGGTGACGGTAATCCAGACAACGATGCCACAGCTTTGGGTGCTATCGGCAATGTCTATGGCGGTGGTAATGCTGCAGATGTCATTGGTAATACGACGGTCAACATCGGTACGGAGACAACCATCAGCATGAATACCGAACCGGCTCATCTTGGCGAGGGCAAATATACCTATAATACGGAAACTGGTAAATATGATGGCGTCGCTGTCATAGGTGCCAATATTACTGGCAATGTGTTTGGTGCTGGTAAGGGTTCGGAAACCGATGTCACTAAGGCAATGGTATCAGGCAACAGTATTATCGTTATGAAGGGCGGCTCGGTGAAGAAGAGCGTCTATGGCGGTGGCGAGCTGTCGCAGGTGGCAGGTAATACAGACATTACCGTTGCTGGCGGTACCATTGGTACGCCCAATGAAGGCAGTACAGTGTACGGCGGTGCTACGTATGGTAATGTCTATGGTGGTGGTCAGGGTAATACCACAACTCCCGATGCTGGTCTTATCAAGGGTAATACCAAGATTACAGTCCAAAACACTGTTGTAGATGAGAACACGACTATAACCCCCAACATCTTACATAATATCTATGGTGGTGGTGCGTATGGTTCGGTTGGAACAATTACCCGTGATGCTAATGGTGCGACCTATGTACCTGGAAGAACTACTAATATTTTGAACATGCCTACAGCTTGGGCAAGGAAATCAGGGAATACAGGCACTGACACAGGAAATACGGAAATTTATATCAACGGCGGACAAATCGGTACAAATGGTAACGAGAATGGTATGATATTCGGTTCGTCGCGTGGTGATGTTTCCACACCTTATGGTGCAAACGCAGAAAATCCTTATGGCACAGATGTAGACAAGAACGACCGCTTGGCTTGGGTATATGATACTAAGGTTGTAATCGGTCAATCGGGTAATCCAGACATCAGAGGCTCTGTCTATGGTAGTGGTGAGAACGGACATGTCTTTAACAATACTGATGTACAGATTCATAACGGAAAGGTAGGTATTGATGATACAGGGAAAATTACCGATCCAGTGACTAATATCGAATATACGGGCGCCGACTATCCTAAACGTGGCAACGTCTATGGTGGCGGTTGCGGTGAGGATGATTATACCGTCTCTGGTGTAAAATATTTCAACCCATTGGCAGGTATTGTGCTTGGCGATACAAAGGTGACCATTGATGGCGGAAAAGTCGTCCATAATGTCTATGGTGCCGGTGCTTTAGGTTCTGTAGGTGGTAAGACCACCATCGAGATTAGTGCAGGTCAGGTTGGTGACGATGGCGTGGGTGATGGTGATGTCTATGGTGCTGCCCGTGGTAAAGTGGGTCTCACTCAAGAGAACATCGCACAGGTTCGTGAAACGAGTGTTACCATCTCGTCGACTGCTGATGTCAAGGCAAGTGTCTATGGTGGTGGTGAGGCCGGTAATGTCAGAGAGAACACGGCTGTCAGTATGACTGGAGGTACCGTTGGCGAGAATGTCTATGGCGGCGGTAACTTAGGCTACGTGGGAACTTTTACTACTTCGACGAATACAGGAACTGGAAGCACGGAATATATTTTTACAGATACTGAAGGTAACGCCAATACCACTGCCAATAGTGACAACAAGAATACTGGTGTTTGTACTGTTACAATTTCTGGCGGTAAGGTGGGCCCTGATACTCCGACGGAGACCAAACCCGGTAATGTGTTCGGAGCTGGCAAGGGTTCTTCAGAAACATTCGAGTGTGAGCCCGCTATGGTATATAGCACGAATGTCATTATCAGCGATGGTATTGTGAATGGTACTGTCTATGGTGGCGGCGAGGTAGGCCGAGTAGAAAACAACACGGTGGTAACAATAGGAACCCAAGGAGAAACGGATGGGTCTAATAAGCCTGATATTAAAGGTAACGTTTTCGCTGCTGGTAAGGGTCTCAACACACATGGATATTCGGCTCTGGTTCGTGGCGACAGTAAAGTGACGGTTCAGGGTATAGCCCATGTCGGACACAGTGTCTTTGGTGGTGGTGAGATTGCTACGGTGGGTAGATATGTGGTCGTAGATAATCTGCCGACAACAAACACCAGTGGTGGTGATTGTATCGTAGAAATCAAAGGCAATGCCCATATCGCAGAAGATGTCTATGGTGCCGGTAAGGGGGTTCTGCCTTATGAAGGGTATACTTCTTCAGAAACTCCCTGGAGTAAGACGTCCACTGGTTCTACGCAATATACAGATGCCAATCGAGCTGACTACTTTAAGTATATTACTACGCTGGCTATAGTCAGTGATACCCATGTGACTGTGACAGGAAACGCTACTGTTGGCGGTTCCGTCTATGGCGGTGGTCAGAAAGGTTTTGTGCAGACAGATACTGATGTGGAGATTCAAGGTTCTTGCGCGATTGGCACGGCTAGTACGACCACGGGAGGTAACGTCTTTGGCGGTGGACTGGGTGATGCTTCTGTTGCTGGTTATGCAGAGGCAGGCCGTGTGAAGGGAAATACCAACCTCGAAGTCAGCGGTGGTAATGTGTATGGCAACGTCTATGGCGGCGGTAGCTTGGGCGACGTGGGTACCATTGTCAAGAGTGCTGATTATAATTATAAGTGGACTAACGAGACCAATCCCAGTGAGACTTACACTTACAACAATACCGGACTTTGTACTGTTGAAATTAATGGCGGTATCATAGGTGTTGATAATCCTACAAACGCTTCTGAACATGGCAATGTGTTTGGAGCTGGTAAGGGTAAAGACGACACCTACTGGTGTGAGAAGGCCATGGTGTACAAGACAAATGTCACAATTAATAAAGGTACAGTAAAAGGTAACGTTTATGGCGGTGGTCAGATTGGCCGCGTGGAAAATAACGCGGTGGTAACGATAGGACCGGCTTCAGGAGATGATGTTGCTGATATCAAAGGTAACGTATTCGGAGCAGGTGCAGGTTTGAATACTCATGGCTATTCGGCATTGGTACGTGGTAACGCTACCGTCACTGTTCAGGGTAAAGCCCAAGTTGGACAAAGCGTCTATGGTGGTGGTGAAACAGCATCGGTGGGAAGATTTGTTGTAAATACCGAAACGTCATTACCAACAGAACCGCTAAGTGGTGGAACATGTACCGTCACAGTCAATGGTGAAGCCGCAATTACGGGCAATGTCTATGGAGCTTGTAAGGGAATCACTCCTGATTATGCTAATGCTACCATACATTGGAAGAATGATAATAAGTCGCATAATTTTGATGATGAGGCTGATTACCTTAAGTTCCTTAAAACACTGGCCTTAACCAGCAATACCGATGTGACCATCGGTGGTAGTGCTACTATTGGTGGTGATGTCTATGGCGGTGGACAGAGAGGTATTACCTTAGGTTATGTGGAGGTCGATGTGACTGGCGGTACCATTACCAAAGATGTTTATGGCGGTGGTGCTTTGGCAGACACGAACACCAGCAATTGGGATGGGTCGTCATTAACAGCTAAATATTATGAGGTTACTGGCCTCACTGTTGGAACGTCTGTTGTAACAGGTTTGTACACAAAGAATGGCGATAAATATACGGCGGCTACGGGTACGGCTCAATCAGGTATCAAATATTATAGGTTGACAAATACCAAAGTTAGTCTGATGGGTGGAAAAATCCTAGGTGCAGCCTATGGTGGTGGTTTAGGTCAAAAGACTGGTGTGGATAATGCAACCAGTGATGTTGAGGCTATGGTCTATGGTGACGTGCTGGTTGACCTGAACGGAACGACAACCATGAGCGACGGAAAAGCTACAGTTAATGGTGTGGCGACGACGTATGCCGCGGGTTGTGTCGTTAATGAAATATTTGGTGGTAATAATGTTAACGGTTCACCGAAGGGTGACGTGATGGTGCATGTTTATGCTACTCAGAATAAGAATGAGGAAGATATTATAACAAAGGATGCGGGTAATTACGATGTGACAGCCGTGTATGGTGGTGGTAATCAGTCTGCGTACGTGCCTGCAACGGCTTATCATCCTACGAATGCTCCAGCCGGTTCAAAGACCCAAGTTATCATTGAGGGATGTAGCACGACCAGTATCGAGAACGTCTATGGTGGTGGTAATGCTGCTGCTGTGCCAGAGACGAATGTGGAAATCAGATCTGCTTTTGAAATCTACAACGTCTTCGGTGGCGGTAATGGATATAGTGCCACAAAGAATCACACAGATCCCACGGCAGCCAACTACAATCCTGGTGCTGATGTTGGTACTCTTGACAAAGGAACATCGACATATGGTACAGGTAACGCTAATACGTTATTAATAGGTGGTCATATCCACGAGGCCTACGGAGGTAGTAACCAGGAGGGTAAGATTATGGGTAATGTCAACATCAATACCAATCCAAAGGATGAATCTGAGGACGGTTACTGTGCTCTGAATGTCGAGAAGTTGGTTGGTGCAGGTAAGAATGCCGATGTCGATGGCGACTTGATTATGATTCTGGGTTGTAAGCCAACCACGAAGACTCCGTTAGTCTTTGCCGGTGCCGATAATGCCGACGTGAATGGTAACGTGGAACTGACGATTACCAGTGGAACGTTCGGACAGGTATTTGGTGGAAATAACCTGGGTGGTGTCATCAAGGGACATATTAAACTGAATATCGAGGAGACAGGGTGTAACCCAATCCGTATTGATTCACTCTATCTTGGCGGTAATCAGGCTGCATACTCAATATATGGTTATTATAATAAAGGAACGGAAGAGAATCCTGATCTTCAGCCAAGAACGGCTGAGATGGAGGCTGTAGGCAGTTCTAATCCTGGTTATATTGCGCCTGTAGGGAATCCTTCCAATACTGACGGGAAGCATCCGTTCCCATACGCTCAGCCTGTGCTGAATGTAATTTCTGCCACCAGCATTGGAAAGGTGTTTGGTGGTGGTTTAGGTGAGGGTGCTGTTATGCATGCTGACCCGACGGTGAACATCAATATGATTCCGGGTGTATTTGCTACTCAGGAATTAGGTGGTCCTCATAAGCTTGGTACAATCGGTGATGTCTATGGCGGTGGTAATGAGGCTGTGGTTTATGGTAAAACGACTGTAAACGTTGGAACGGCAGAAACAGTAACGATGACCTCCGTTAGTGACGATGCAACGACAACAACAGTTGATGAGAGCAAGCCATATGTCGAAGGTGCTCGTATTGTCGGTAATATCTTCGGTGGCGGTAATCAGGCTAATATCGAAGGCAGTACCGAGGTTAACATCGGTACGATGACCTATGCAAATGAAAATTATGAGGGCGTTAGTATCAAATGCTTGGAGAACAATGCTGAGCATCCAGATAACGAAGAGAAGACTGGTATGGTATTCGGTGGCGGTAATGCAGCTGATGTGACTGGTAATACAGTCGTCAACTTTGCTGGTGGTTATGTGGAGAACCGCATCTATGGTGGTGGTAACTTAGGATCGGTAGGAACATTTACCAAAAATACTGCAGGAAAGCCTGATTCTTGGACATCAGGCGGTAAGTGTACAGTTACTGTCAGTGGCGGTAAGTTGGGTAAGGACAATATGAAGATGCCTGACGATTTCGGCTATGTTTTCGGAGCCAGCCGTGGTGAGGTAAGAGATACTACCGTAGCAGAATATGCAGATCTTCGATTTAAGACTTATGTTAAAGAGACCGAGGTGGTTATCAAGGGTGATGCCTTTATTCTTGGTGGTGTCTATGGTGGTAGTGAGAATGGCCATGTGCGTGGTGATACATGGGTGAAGATTCAAGGTGGCCAGATTGGTTGTGGCACGGGAACGACTATACCTTATGATGAAACAAAGTTTATTGATCCTTCTGATCCTCAATCACCTGTGACTACTACTAATGCGCTGGCTACATGTGCTGCGTTCCCGTATGACGCGGTAACAACTGGTAAACCTTACGATCCTTATCATGGTACAGCAGGTTATGACTCTAAGGGAGGCGCAGCTGCTACTGGTGATGATGGCGCTAATGATGGCCATACCTTCTATGGCAATGTCTTTGGTGGCGGTTCTGGTTTCTTCCCATACGCTGCAGGTAAGTGGTTACGCTCTGCAGGATTGGTGGAAGGCAATACCAGGGTAGATATCGAAGGTGGTCATATCCTCTCGAACGTCTATGGCGGTAATGAGCAGACTGATGTCTATGGTACTTGTACGATTAATATGTCGGGAGGTACTATCGGCGTGCCTCGTACCAAGGAACAGATTCAGGGGCATCCTGTGATTGGCAACCTCTTCGGTGCTGGTAAGGGTGACAAGCGTGTACTCTTCAATACCTGGACAAACGTGGGTAACACCAGTGTCAACGTGACAGGTGGTATCGTCTATGGTTCTGTATTCGGTGGCGGTGAGGACGGTCACGTACTTGGCAACGCTACGACATTGATTGAGCAGGCTAACGAGAAGACTATTACGATCGGCTCTACGGGTGAATCGACAGCAGATGGTAATGTGTTTGGTGGAGGACGTGGTTCTGAAACGGCACTGACCGCTGGTGTGGTAGGCGGTAATGTCAGTCTCACCATTAAGAGTGGTAAGATACTCGGTAATGTCTATGGTGGCGGACGATTAGCTTCTGTAGGAACGAACTTTACAGATCCGAATGATACCAAATATGGTCAGCTGCAGGAGGGTGATACTCATGGTAACATTACGATGAACATCGATGGCGGTACTATTGGTATTGCCACTTCTGAGACGGGTGTCAATGGTAATATCTATGGTGGTAGTAAGGGTGTAGATGGACAGTTCGATTTGGGTATCGTCAGATCAACTACCATCAATATGACTGGTGGTACAGCTTACGCTAGTGTCTATGGCGGAGGTGAGTTAGCCCAAGTTGTTGGAACTCATACAACAGACGGAAAAGACTTAGGTACAGAGATCAACATCAGTGGCGGTATCATTGGTAAATCTGGTAAGGGTGGTGCCACATGGGGTAATGTCTATGGCGGTGGTAAGGGTAATACGACCCATGTAGCAGCAGGTCTTATCAAGACGAATGCTTTTGTTAAGATTAGTGGCACATCTGAATCGCCTGTCATACACCATAATATATATGGTGGCGGTGCTTATGGCTCGGTAGGAGATTTTAAATATGATACGAATAACTACATCACGGGTTTAAATACTGACAATACGGGTAAGGCTTATATCACCATTTTGGGCGGTAAGATAGGGAAGGACGGTAAGGAGAACGGTATGATCTTCGGTTCTTCTCGTGGTGACGTGGGTGGTATTGGAGAAATCCACGATAAGCTGGCTTGGGTTTATGATACTGAAGTTACCATTGGTGGAGGAGAAACAACGCCACAGATTGTTGGTTCAGTCTATGGTGGTGGCGAGAATGGTCATAATTACCATGATGCAGTGGTGAATATTCATAGTGGAACCATCGGTATTGCTTCTGGTGACCCAATTACCAGCAATAACGGAACTCCTGATGATACTTCAGATGACATCACTTATAATGGTGCTGAATATCCATACCGTGGTAACGTCTATGGTGGTGGCTGCGGTACGGACAAGTATTATTCTGACCTATCTTTAATCACAGGAACCCATACAGCCAATGACGGTGAAGGCGATAAATACAACCCATTGGCCGGTATCTTGTATGGCAATGCCACGGTCAATATCGATGGTGGTACAGTCGTTCGCAATGTCTATGGTGCTGGTGCTATGGGTTCGGTGGGTAAAACGGTTACTACTGGAGGTGTATCGAAAACCACAGGTGGTGTGACCACGATCAGTATCAGCGGCGGTCAAGTCGGTGTTGACGGTACGGCTGGCGACGGTAATGTCTTTGGTGCAGCCCGCGGTGATACTCTTGCTACCAGCAACGAATTCGCTCTGGTAAGAAAAGAAACCAGCGTATCTATCAGCGGTAACGCCTCTGTCAAAGGCAATGTCTATGGTGGTGGCGAGTTAGGCTGTGTGGGAGTATATGCCATGTCTTCTGATATGAGGACGTTTACATGGAAAGATACTGACGGCAATAACAATACTGCAGACAATAACAAGAACACTGGTGTTTGCAAGGTAACTGTCTCAGGTGGTACAATAGGTTCAGGTGCAGTAGGTACGGGCCATGTGTTCGGAGCCGGAAAGGGTAAGGACGACACCTTCTGGTGTGAGAAAGGTATCGCTTACAGCACAGATGTCAGCGTTACTGACGGTACTGTGAAAGGTAACGTCTATGGTGGCGGCGAGGTTGGTCGCGTGGAAACTGACACTAAGGTGCAGATAGGAGATGGAGTAGGAGAAGAAGGTGGAGCAGCAGCTCCCACTATTACGGGCAGCGTCTTCGGTGGCGGTGCTGGTGTAGAGACACATGGCTACTCGGCTCTGGTACGTGGCAATACTACCGTCAACGTTGAGGGCAATGCCAGTGTAGGACATAGCGTCTATGGCGGTGGTGAGATAGCTTCGGTGGGCAAATATGGTCTTGACAGTCAGAACATGCCATCAATTTTGCAAGGCGGTGGCTATTGTTATGTCACTGTTAAGGGCCATGCCACCATTACAGATGATGTCTTTGGTGCCGGTGAGGGTGTCAAGTCTCATTTCGATAATACGAATGAAGACCTTTCGAAACGCTCCAGACGCATGACGCTCAAGAGTGATTGGACATCTCGCGAAGGGGCTGACCGATTTGAATGGAATTATCTTGAGAATGAGTCCGCTTATTCAACGTATCTTGAGACTTTGGCTTTGGCCACCCATCCCGAAGTGGCCATTGACGGGAATGCCTCCATCGGTGGCTCCGTCTTTGGCGGCGGTGAGCTAGGTCTTACGAAGGGCAGTGTCATTGTCAACATCAATGGCGGAAAGATTAACGAGGATGTGTATGGTGGCGGTTCATTGGCCAATTCGAACACGACAAGCTTAGTTGATCTCGACGGTGACGGAGTAACGGAAACCATTCATCCTACAACAACAGTCAACTTGTTTGGCGGACTCATTGGTGGTGATGCATACGGTGGTGGTCTGGGACGACTGGCAGCTACTGGTGTTACAGCTATTGAGGCTAAGGTCTTTGGCGATGTCGCTGTGAATCTGGGTAATGCTGAAAGGACTACTGCGACAGCCTTCGAAGTCAATAAATATTCTGAAGGTACTCATGCTGGTATCGTCAAGAGTGGTCGTGTGTTTGGCTGTAACAACCTGAACGGTTCACCGCAAGGCAATGTGACGGTGACAGTCAATAAAACAATGAAGGGTAATACCGAAAAGACCGCTTCTGGTAATCTCAAGAGTGAGGACGCATCGAAACATAGCTATCATGTGGCTGCCGTCTATGGTGGTGGTAACCTGGCAGGCAAAACAGTTGGCGGTTCTACCAACGTTATCATTAACGGTTGTGATGTCAGCATTCGCAGCGTTTATGGTGGTGGTAATGCCGCTGAGGTTCCTGCAACGGATGTGCTTGTAAACGGTGCATACGAGATTGGAGAAGTGTATGGTGGTGGTAACGGTAAGGACGACTATACGCTGGACGGAGGTGCCAATTGGATTGAAAACCCCGGTGCCAATGTCAATGGTAATACGAACACGCTGTTGCAAGGTGGACTTATCCATGAGGCATACGGTGGTAGTAATGAGAAGGGTACTATTGTAGGAAGTGTATCTATCAATACAGCTGATGATAGACCTGCAGATTGTTCTGATTGTCCATTGGACGTAGAAAAGCTTGTCGGTGCAGGAAAGAATGCCGATGTCAATGGCGATTTGATCATGATCTTAGGCTGTAAGCCGACGACGAAGACTCCTCTGGTCTTTGGCGGTGCTGATAATGCGAATGTAAACGGAAACGTCGAAATGACCATTACCAGTGGAACCTTTGGTCAGGTGTTCGGTGGTAACAACTTGGGCGGTGTCATCAGGGGACATATTATTCTGAATATTGAGGAGACTGGCTGTAATCCTATCAAGATTGATTCACTTTATCTTGGTGGAAACCAGGCTGCATACTCAATATATGGCTATTATAATAATGGAACGGAAGAGAATCCTGATCTTCAGCCAAGAACGGCTGCTATGGAGGCTGTAGCCAAGACCGATCCGAATTATATAGCACCTGTTGGGAATCCTTCAAATGAGGATGAAAGACATCCATTCCCATACGCACAGCCCGTGCTGAATGTCGTTTCTTGTACCAGCATTGGCAAGGTGTTTGGTGGCGGTCTGGGTACGGGAGCCATCATGCATGCAGATCCGACTGTGAACATCAACATGATTCCTGGCGCATTTGCCAATGATTCCGAAAAGGGTGTTCCTGCCGTTATGACAGCCAAGGGACTGTCATCTGATGACAACCCCAATAATCTGGGTATTATTGGTGATGTCTATGGCGGTGGTAACGAGGCTAATGTTGAGGGTAATACTCATGTGAATATTGGAACTGCTTCGACAGTGCAATTGCATGAGAGCCTAAAAGCAGATGGTGTTACCTATATTATGAGTGGCGACAAAGAAGTTAAGGGTGCCTATATCACTGGCAACGTGTTTGGTGGTGGTAAGGGTAAAGCTGACACCTTCACCTGTGAGAAAGCCATGATTGGAGAAGACGGTGATGGCGTAGCTCATCCAGAAGGCGGGACAAATGTCACCATCGGAAATGGTACGGTGTGTGGTGACGTCTATGGTGGTGGTGAGATTGGCCGCGTGGAGAAGAACACTGTGGTGACGATAGGACTCGAGACTGGAACCAGCGCTCCCGTTATCAAGGGTAACGTGTTCGGTGCCGGTAAGGGTCTTGAGACACACGGCTACTCTGCTCTGGTACGTGGTAACACGACTGTTACTGTTCAGGGTAATGCCAAGGTGAGAAAGAGTGTCTATGGCGGTGGTCAGATAGCCTCTGTTGCCAGATATCAAGTGGCCAAGACGGAGGCAGAAGCTGCTGAACATGGCGTGAAAATCGGTATGCCGTATGCACTGGCGAACAGCACCAGTGGCAATTGTAAGGTCACCATCACAGGCAATGCCGAGATAGGACCTGAATACGAAATGCAGATGACAAAGGCTGGTGGTCCTGACGACACAGGCTATGTATTCGGTGCCGGTAAGGGCGTACTGCCTAAGGTGTATGACTACACAGTTGCTGATGATGATCATATGCCCAAACGTATGATTGAGAAGGACGGCGTTAACACCTGGGAGTATTTCGATACGGAGGCCAAATATTTTGAATTCGTTCAGACGCTGGGTTTGGCCACAAATACTGACTTGACCATCGGTGACCATGCCTTCGTCAAGGGGGCTGTATATGGTGGCAGTGAGAATGGTATTGTACAGTACGATACTGATGTGAAGATCCAGGATGATTGTCAGATTGGTGCCGGTAACGGTGTAAATCGCCGTTATAATGAGGGCGAATGGGCTTCTGAGTCACTTGCCGAGTGTGCAAGCTGGAAATATGAGGCACCATATTCACCTTACGATCCATATGCGACATATAAGAACGATGCTGATGGTAAGTACTATTATGATGAGACCCATACAAGCTATGCTGAGGGTGGTGCCAACATTGCTACTGACGGTCACACCTACTATGGTAACGTATTCGGTGGTGGCTCAGGTTGTATACCATACTTTGATACCTTAGAAGGTAAGAGCCAGTATATCAGTACCGCAGGAATGGTGAAAGGTAATACGAACGTGACAATTACTGGTGGCCATGTCCTGACTAATGTCTATGGTGGTTGTGAGGCTACCAATGTATTGGGTACTGCCAAGATTACGATGACTGGTGGTACGATAGGTGTACCGCGTACTGATGCGGATATTGTCAAACACCCCCTTACAGGTTATCTCTTCGGTGCAGGTAAGGGTGACCAGCGTATTTTCTTTAACAAGGAGACGAATGTGAATGATGCTGTTGTTAAGGTTGAGGGCGGTAGAATATATGGTTCTGTCTATGGTGGCGGTGAAGACGGTCACGTATTGAGAAACGTGACGGTGACTATTGGTAAGACTGATAAGACAGGTCCGACGATTGGTACGAGAGGTACATCGTTCTACGATGGTCACGTATTCGGTGGTGGCCGTGGATTCGGTGGCGAGGCTTTGACAGCAGGTAACGTGGGTGGCTCTGTTGAGGTTAACATCGAGGGTGGCGAGACGCTCGGATCCGTCTATGGTGGTGGACGTCTGGCATCTGTTGGCTATGGCTTGTATCTGACGACGGAGGAAGGCTATGGCGTGATGCGTAGTGATACAGAGTATGACGGTTCTTATCAGAACCCGAGTACAGAACCTGCCTCATCGTTCTTCAACAAAGGCCGCGGACACATCATTATGAATATCAAGGGTGGTACGATTGGTAACGAAAATGCCACCGGTGATGGTGCGAAATATAGCGGAAATGTCTTTGGCGGATCGATGGGACGTCTGGATCTTTTGGATGGCACACGCAGTGAAATCTGGCCTTTGATGGCTCAGGTGAAGAGTACCGAAGTCAATGTCAGTGGTGACAACACGACCATCTGGCGTAACGTCTATGGTGGCGGTGAGTTGGGTACGGTCCGTGATGATGCCAAAGTGACAGTCAGTGGAGGTACCATTAGGCGTGATGTCTATGGTGGTGGTTATGGTAGTGAAGATAAAAACTATACCATCTTCTCCAAGAATGAATCTGGCACCAACAATACTTATGCCTATACACCAATGCAGTTCGCTGGTTGTGTGGGTAAGAGTACGACGGTGAATGTCAGTGGCGGTTATATCAGAAAGAGCGTCTATGGCGGTGGCGAGATGGCCTCTGTGGGTATCATTGACTATCGAGCTAAAGAGACAACATCTGAACCTGCGGCTGACAAGGTGAAAATAGGTCCAATTAAAGGAAAAACGTATTATTATGAGAACATCGTTAAGCACGGGGATGAAACCAAGGAGTTCGCTTTAAGCTGGCCTTACGAGTTTAAATATGTAGAAGGCTTTGAGGGTGCAACGCATGTCAACATCACAGGTGGACGTCTGGGTCTCAAGGGTAGTGACAAAGATGCGGCTCTTACAGATAATGGTGATGTGTATGGCGCTGGCAAGGGACTTGCGGGCGACTACAAGGACTATCTGTTCTGTGCGAACGTAGGCTCTACTGACGTGAAGATTGCGTACGGTTCCACTCTAACGACCTATGATCCCGAGGGTGAATGCATCGCTGGTGCCGTCTATGGCGGTGGTGAAGATGGCCATGTGATGGGCGATACCAAACTGACTATTTCGGGAGGTCTGATAAATCACTCCGTCTATGGAGCCGGTAGTGGAAAGGGTAAATTCGATGCAACCCTTAAGAAGATTGGTAAGGAAGAGAATTACGAAGCCAAGATCTATAGTATCACAGCTGGTAAGGTGTTTGGCAACTCGACGGTCGAGATGAGTGGTGGTTATGTGGTTCGCAATGTCTATGGTGGTGGTAATATGGGTTCTGTCGGTAAGGGTAACTATGCCGGTGGTGCTGATGACTATTCTACAGCGGGCTATGGTGAGAAGGTGGCCGGAAACCTGTGGGATGGCAGTAACAAGTTTAGTGAGGCCTTCCTGAACAGTGGTAAGTGTACGGTCAAGATTACTGGTGGTACCGTAGGCTATATTGACTCAACTGATCCTTCGAACAGTATGTATCCTTGGAATACTACTGCCAGTCTGCCTTACGGTAATGTATTTGGTGGCTGTCGCGGTGAGTCTGCACCGAACATCTCAGAGACACCACGTTATCTCTACAGTCCAGAGTTCTTCGTGGGCTATGCCAACGAGACAGAGGTGACGATCGAAGGCGATAATACCAAGATTCTCGGTTCTGTCTATGGCGGTGGTATGGATGGTCACGTGCGTCGTGATGCCCACGTCATTATCAATGGCGGTGAGATCGGATTGCCTTACACCGATGCCAACAAGACTCTCCTGAAGACGGAAGACATCAACAACATCCAGTGGCTGGCCCGTGGTAATGTCTATGGTTCTGGCTCTGGTATCGGTAAGTACCTGTATGACTTTGACTATGATGGTAAATACACCAGTACGGTTTCGTATAATGGTAGACAAACCAAGGAGGAAGATTTCAGTACATCTGCCGGTTCTGTGACCCGCTTCACAAAGGTTGAGATTAAGGGTGGTAAGATCTATCGCAATGTCTACGGCGGTGGTTCGCTGTCGAGTATCGGTGCCCCGAACATGGGACAGACTTATCATCTCTATAGCAAGGACGATGCAGGTCATAGCACAGAAGTTGGCAAGCAGTCGCTCAACGAGGTGATTATCTCTGGTGGTCAGATTGGTGAAGCCACGGGTGTCGCAGTCAACTATGGCGGTCATGCGTTTGGCGGTAGCCGTGGTGATGCCTCGTTGGATAACTCGCTTTTCTCTACCTCGATGTTTACGAAGGTGAACATTGGTGGCGGTAAGGTGCTCGGCAGCGTCTTCGGCGGTGGCGAGGTCGGTATCGTCAAGGGTAGTGTGGCTGTCAACGTCACTGGCGGTGAGGTGGCCAAGGATGTCTATGGCGGTGGTGCATTGGCAAATACCAATACCGCGAACTGGAACCCGACAGGCGGTACAGACGGAAAGGGCGCATGGGCTGATGGTCAGGTAACTGACGGCAAGACGACCTACACGACCACTGTCAATCTGCTGGGAGGAACCGTTGATGATGTCTTCGGTGGTGCTCTTGGTCAGAGAGTCGGCGATGTGACTGGCGGTACGCAAGATATTGAGGCCTTCGTATATGGAGATGTGAACGTCAACCTGAATGGTCTTGAAGCCAGTGACTATGTGGCAATCCATAACTCATTCGTGACGCCCCTTGATAAGGATGCTAATAATGTAACCACTTCTTATCGTGCCAATGACGGATGTATCGTGAAGGGTGAAGTCTATGGATGTAATAATATCAATGGTACGCCTAAGGGACATTCGAAGGTGCATGTGTTCAAGACCATGGCAAGGCCAGACCAGGCAGCAACGGCAGACAAGACTGCTGATGGCTACGATGTGGCAAAGGTCTTCGGTGGTGGTAACAATGCTGACTATGTGCCAGTCGATACCAAGTTGGCTACAGAGGTGATCATCGAGGGTTGCGACCTGACGAGTATCCATCAGGTTTACGGTGGTGGTAATGCTGCCGCCACGCCTGGTACTTCGGTACTTGTGAAGGGTACCAAGATCATCTACGAGGTATTCGGTGGTGGTAACGGTGAAGCAGAAGGTACGAAAGCCCATGTCGGCAAGAAAACCGCAGATGATTCAGATTACGACTTAGGCGAAGGTAAGGCTGAGGTAAAACTCATGGCCGGTAATGTCACCTACGTCTATGGTGGTAGTAACACGCATGGTGATATCCGCGGCGGGTCGTATGTAACCAACGTGACGAAAGACAGTTCACTCGGCTGTTGTGAGAAACTGAATGTCAAGGAGATCTTTGCCGGTGGTAAGAATGCCGACATGATCGGTGGTGCGAAGATTGTCATGGGATGTACCAACTCGGAAGACTGGGTTGAGGAAATCTATGCCGGCGCCAAGGCTGCAAACGTCGGAGGTGATGTCAGTCTGACACTGACCAGCGGAAAGTTCGGACGTGTATTCGGAGGCAATAAGGACAGTGGTGTCCTGGATGGCAGCATCACGGTGAACATCGAGGAGAATGCGAAGTGTGGTATACCTCTGATCATTGGTGAACTCTATGGCGGTGGCAATAAGGCTGCTTACTCTATCTATGGTTACAATGCTGACGGAACAGTGAAGACTTCGGGGGAGAAACTTCATGCATCGCCTGTGGTGAATGTGAGAGCCTTTACCAGCATTGGTAATATCTTTGGTGGTGGTTACGGTGAAAAAGCCGTCATGTATGGTAGCCCGACGATTAATATCAATGTGGTGAATAATAATCGTACGACTGGTAGTACCATCTCGACTGAGCTCACCAAGACCTTCGAAGAAGGTACGGATAATGAATATTCAGTGAAGATTCCTACGCATGTGGATGGTAAGATTGGTGCTATCAATAACGTCTTCGGTGGTGGAAATGCCGCCAAGATCTATGGTGATACCAATGTGAACATCGGTACGGAAGCTAAACAAAAACTGGTTGTTATTAAAGATTCTGGTGATCCTGACTACGAAAGTGATGGAGTAACCCCCAAGACTCAGGAAATGGATGTGGTAGGTGCCGACATCCGTGGCAACGTCTACGGTGGTGGAAATGCAGCCGAGGTGACTGGTAATACCAATGTCGTCATCGGTAAGCAGTCGGCTACATCGGTTACTCCCTAACACCGATATGCCAAGATCTTGAAAATGTCACACTGGGCTTCCTGTGTGACATTTTTCTTTGATAATATTTGGAAAATTCGTTTATTTATTCTATCTTTGCACTCGAAAATGATTGAAAATCAAAAGTAGTACTTGCGATTTTAAATGAAAATCACAAGTTAAAGTAATCAAGGAGACATTTGAATAAGCACCAAAGGCCCGCTCATTTCTAAGCCTGGATTCACATTTTATTGTGAATTTGCTTGGAGATTCCAAAACTTTTTCTTAATTTTGCAGCAAAATCACAATAGAGTGTGAAATGGATCAAAAAGAATTAGGGACTATTATCAAGGAACGCCGGAAGCATCTGGGCATCAATCAGCAGACGCTTGCCGATCTTGCAGGAGTTGGCATCAATACGCTCGTTGCCATAGAACGGGGTGATGGCAATCCCAAACTTACCACACTCTTCAGTGTTTTAGATACACTGGGCCTACAAATAAGTATTCATGTAAGAAAGATAAACTATGAGGCAATGTAAAGTGTTTGTTCATGATGTAGAAGCGGGAATTCTTCAGGAGACTGATGACAGGAAGTATATCTTCACTTATCTGAATCATTATTCAGGTGATCCTGTATGCATCGCCATGCCTGTAAGGAGTGAGTCATACAATTCCAATTACCTGTTTCCTTACTTCTTTAATATGTTGTCAGAGGGAGCAAACCGTGAACTTCAGTCTATTGTGCATCATATTGATGAGAATGATGACTTTGGCATACTGCTCGCTACAGCGCATACAGACACCATTGGTGCAGTAACAATAAAACGGATAGAATGATGGAAGAACTCAACATTTGTCCTTCAACACTTGCCGAAGGTTTCAATACCTATTCTCCAACGGCCCTCAGACTCATGTTCGATGGTCGTGAGGTCTCACATGTGCTTACATTCGATAGTCCTAACAATGACGAGTCGAATGATAATGACTACTCTTCGCACGTGGGAAGGATATCCCTTTCTGGGGTGCAGCCCAAAGCAAGTCTGACGATGAATGATGATGGTGAACTGGTGAAACCTGCAGAGAACCAGCGTGGACAATATATCCTTAAACCAGCCCCCCAGTCATACGCACTCTTGGAACGCAGATTCTGTCCGGCTAATGAACATTTGAGTATGCAGATGGCCTCACAGGTATATCATATCGAGACGGCGGCAAATGCTCTTTGTTTCTTCCGCGATGGTGAACCGGCCTATATCACCAAGCGCTTTGACGTGTCGCCAACTGGAGAGAAATACCAGCAGGAAGACCTTGCCTCAATTGCAGGTTTGACAAAAGCCAATGGCGGCAGTGACTATAAATACAGTCGACTGAGTTATGAGGAGTGTGCTGAACTGATATGGAAGAATACCAGCGCCCCTTCTATTGAAGTACTGAAGTTCTTTAGGATTGTCGTATTCAACTACTTGATTCTCAATGATGATGCTCATTTAAAGAATTTCTCGCTTGTAAACAGGGGAGACGGTGAATATCATCTTTCACCTGCATACGACTTGGTTAATACAAGCCTTCATCTGCATGAGCCACGCATCTTTGCACTTGACAAAGGTCTGTTTCGCGAGGGTATGGTTTTTACTGACACCCATACGGTCAACCGAGGTGATTTCGAGGAGTTTGGTCGTCGCATTGGTCTTGCGCCTCGTCTCGTCAAGCGTGAACTCGATTATTTCGCATCAGAGCAACCACTCACAAAGGAATTGATCAATCGCTCTTTCCTATCAGATAAACTCAAGCGATATTATTGGCAATCATACAATTACCGCAGAACTACATTGACATTTACTTCCGAATAATTTGATGACAGAAAAAATATATATATTTGCAACCACTTATGGAAAAAGTAGGAAAATATGAATTTATGGCGGAGCCGTTTCATTGTGATTTCTCGCAGCGGCTCTTTATGGGACATCTAGGGAACCACATGCTGAATGCAGCGGATTTCCATTCGACGGATCGTGGTTTCGGGATGAGGTATCTGTTGACAATCAATCGGTCGTGGGTGCTCTCGCGACTGGCGATTGAGATGGAGGAGATGCCGAAGATGTACACAAAGTTTAACGTGGAGACGTGGGTGGAGAGTGCGATGCGCTACTTTACGAGTCGCAACTTCCGCGTGGTCGATAACGATGGTAAGGTGTATGGCTATGGTCGCTCGATCTGGGCGATGATCGATACAGAGAGTCGTCAGCCGACGGATATTTTCGCCATCGACAACGGAGCCATCAACAACTGGATTGTGAAGGACAAGGAGTGTCCGATTGACAAGGGCGGTCGCGTGAAGATGGACGACAGTGCGGAACTCGTGCGCACGATTGACACCTATTATAATGATGTGGACATCAACGGGCACATCAACTCGGTGAAGTATATCGAGCATGTACTCGACCTGTGGGATATCGCGTGGTATCAGCAGCACGCCATCAAGCGATTTGAGATTGCCTACGTGGCTGAGGCGCATCAGGGTGACCAGCTGAGTCTCTACATGCAGCAGGCTGGCGAGCAGGAATACAACGTCAGGATCTGCAAGACCGACCCCGAGACGAAGGAGTTGATTGAGACTTGTAGAAGCAGGGTAACATTCAGATAATCAATAAGAAAAGGCTCGCAATTGCGAGCCTTTCTTTAATTAACAACGAACGGTATCACCTGTAGGTCTTTCTCCAACGAGGATGTGCCGTAGAGTATCTGATAGCGTCCGGGACGGGTGGAGAGCTCGTCAATCGACTCGTCGTAGTATTCAAAGGCTTCGCCGTCGAGGGTGATGGTGGCTGTAGCCGTCTCACCAGCCTTCAGGGAGAGCTTCTGGAAGCCCTTCAGACTCTTGATGGGAGCCTCGGGATAGTCGAGAGCCTTGACGTAAACCTGTACGGTCTCGGTACCTTCGCACGAGCCTGTATTGGTGACGGGAACGGTGAGGGTGACCTTTCCGTCTTTATTCATGTTAGAGGCTGAGAGCTGACCCTTGCCGACATTGAACGACGTGTAAGAGAGACCATAGCCGAAGGGGTAGAGGGCCTGACCACGGAAATAACGGTAGGTGCGGTTCTCCATGCGGTAGTCGAGGAAGTCGGGCAGGTCGTTGTTAGAGGCGTAGAATGTGACGGGGAGCTTGCCACCGGGGTTGTAGTCGCCGAAGAGCACGTCGGCCAGTGCCTTCGCACCACCTTGTCCTGCATACCAGGCCTGGAGGAGGGCATTATACTGATCCTCGACACTTCCGAAAGCGATGGCTGAGCCGGAACAGTTGACGAACACCACGGGACGGCCTGTGGCGTGCATAGCCTTGAGAAGCATCTGCTGCACCTTGGGCAGTTCGATATCAGCCTTGTCGCCGCCTTCGCCTTCCATCTGGGCAGAGATACCACCGATGATGATGATGGCATCGGCTGAGCTGACTTCCTTGGAGAGGTCGGTGAAGTCGATGAGGATACGTTCGCAGATATCACCACGGAATAAGGCAAACTGGCCATGGTCGTGACGGTATTCTATGGAGATGTCGTAGGTATTGCCGGCCTTGACGGGGAACGACTTGTATTCAGGCTTGCGTCCGAAACCGAAGAAACGGCGTCCACCGCCCTGAGCTTCTTCGACGACTTGGCCGTTCACTTTCAGCGTGTAGCCGTTGTCGGTCATCAACGTGTATTTCATATCACCGGTGAAGGTGGCCTTGTACTGACCGCTGACACGGACGGAGAGGGTATCGCGACTGACACCCTGGGCAAAGCCCCAGGCTCCGAAGGTGGAGAAGTTGAGCTCGTTGTAATAATCGGTCTTCACGGGCTCGCCTTCCATCGTGGCATTGTTCCAGAATTCTACCTTGGCGCCCTTGCCGTCGTTGAAGTCGCCAAGGTGATGGATGGTCGTGTACTCATCGTCGAGCTCACAGGCCTTGCGGTAGATGATGTTGGCATTGGGGACAGCTGCCTTGATGCCCTCGAGGAGTGAGTGGGTATGGGCCTCGATGGGCGTACCGCCGTAGTTGCCGTTAAGCATGGCTGCATCGTCGGCATTGGGTCCGACGACGGCGAGTGTCTTGATGCTCTTGGAGAGTGGCAGGATGCCTTCGTTCTTCAGGAGTACCATCGATTCACGGGCTGCCTGGGTGGCGAGGGCATCAAACTGCTCGCTGCTGATGACCTCGGGACCGAGCTTCGCCCAGGGGAGCATGTCGGCAGGGTCGAACATACCAAGTTCGAAACGACCGGTGAGGGTCTTACGCAGATGGTCGTCGAGGACACTCTCCTTGATGAGGTTCTTCTGCATGGCCTCGGTGAGAGCCATGAACACCTTACCACACTCGAGATCGGTACCATTAAGCACGGCATCAACAGAGGCAGAAACACCGTCGGGGTGGGTCTCGTGCTGACCTTTGTTAAAGAAGTTGTTGATGGCGTCGCAGTCGGTGAGCACAATGGCATCGTAGCCCCATTTGTTGCGCAGGATGTCGATGAGCAGACGGTCGCTGGCGCAGCAAGGTTTACCCTCGAAACGCTGGTAGGCACACATCACCTCACGTACATTGGCTTTTTTCACCAAGGCCTTGAAGGCTGGGAGATAGGTCTCCCAGAGATCGCGGTTGGTGGGCTCGACATTCATCGAGTGGCGCAGGGGCTCGGGACCGCTGTGGACGGCATAGTGCTTGGCACAGGCATGGGTCTTAAAATATTTACGATTTGACGATTGACCATTTACGATTTCTTCGTTGCCTTGCATGCCGAGAACGGTCTGCACACCCAGTACGGCGTTCATATAGGGATCCTCGCCACAGGTCTCCTGACCGCGTCCCCAACGGGGATCACGGAAGATGTTCACGTTGGGACACCAGAAGGTGAGCTCGGGGTTGCCGGGATAGTAGATGACACCCTGGGGAACGTTGAAGATGTTGTGGTCGGAGCGGTTCCAGTTGGCACGGGCCTCGTCGCTTACGGCTGTAAACACGTCGTAGACCAGTTTCTCACTAAAAGCAGCCGCCATACCGATGGGCTGGGGGAAGACGGTGTATCCGCTCTGGCGCACACCATGGCAGGCTTCACTCCACCAGTTGTAGGAGGGGATGCCGAGACGGTCGACGGAGGCACTCTTGTTCATCATCAGTCCGACTTTCTCCTCAGGAGTAAGCATTGAGATGAGGTTTTCCACACGTTCTGCCGTTGGCAGCTGGGGATTCTGCCATGGGTACTTGTTCTGCTGTGCCGGCGCCTGAGAGGTGAGTGCTGCCAGCAGGGTCAGAAAGAGCATTCTTTTCATACCTGAATAGTTTAAATAAGTTAGAATTCAATGATTGGTTGTGCAAAGTTAATCAATTAAATGGTTTTTAGCAAAAATATTGGCGTTTTATTTTGAATTTTGCCTGAATTTGATTAATTTTGCAACCGATTTCAAAAGTTAACCCCTCGTCAGGGCTTCGCGTAAGCCCTGAGTGAACTGACAAGACGACGGCTTTCGAGTAGGGCTGGCATGGTACACAGGGAGAAGTATAACATTTTAATAACAAGTCAATTATGGCAGAAATGAATTTCGGTGGCGTAATGGAAACTGTAGTCACCAGCAAGGAGTTCTCTTTGGAGAAAGCACGTGAAGTATTGAAGAACGAGACCATCGCCGTCATCGGTTATGGTGTTCAGGGTCCTGGACAGGCTTGCAACCTGCGTGACAACGGTTTTAACGTGATCGTTGGTCAGCGCGCTGGTAAGACCTACGACAAGGCTGTGGCCGACGGATGGGTTCCCGGTGAGACACTGTTCTCTATCGAGGAGGCTGCTGAGAAGGGTACTATCCTCTGCATGTTGCTCTCTGACGCTGGTCAGATTCAGCAGTGGCCCACCATCAAGAAATATCTGAAGCCTGGTAAGACGTTGTATTACTCTCATGGCTTCGCAATTAACTGGAGCGACCGCACAGGTGTGATTCCTCCTGCTGACGTTGACGTGATTATGGTAGCTCCTAAGGGCTCTGGTACCAGCCTCCGTACGATGTTCTGCGAGGGCCGCGGTCTGAACTGCTCTTATGCCGTTTATCAGGATGCTACTGGCAAGGCTAAGGAGAAGACTCTGGCCTTCGGTATCGGTATCGGTGCCGGCTATATGTTTGAGACAACCTTCCAGCGTGAGGCTACCTCTGACCTGACTGGTGAGCGCGGCTCACTGATGGGTGCTATCCAGGGACTGCTGCTGGCACAGTATGAGGTGCTCCGCGAGCATGGACACTCTCCCTCTGAGGCCTTCAACGAGACCGTTGAGGAGCTGACACAGAGCCTTGGCCCGCTCTTCGGTGCAAAGGGTATGGACTGGATGTATGCCAACTGTTCGACCACCGCTCAGCGTGGTGCACTCGACTGGGCTCCCCGTTTCCACGATGCTATCAAGCCTGTGATGGAGTGGCTGTACTACTCTGTTCAGACGGGTAACGAGGCTCAGATTACCATCGACGCTAACTCGAAGCCTGACTATCGTGCTGGTCTGGAGAAAGAGCTCGAGGCCATGCGCAACCAGGAGATGTGGCGCGCTGGCGAGACCGTGCGCAAGCTTCGTCCAGAGAATCAAGAGGTTTAATTTGTTGAATGTGGAATGTTGAATGTGGAATGAGAATAGTAATACGGCAGTGAAACCTCCAAAAGTAATCTCATTCCACATTCCTCATTCCACATTCCTCGATTTAATTCCTAATAAAATAAAGTATGGGAAAATTAGTAATCAATTCGTATGATGAATTCGCAGCGCATCTGGGACAGGAACTGGGTGTCTCTGACTGGCTGCAGATCGACCAAGACCGTATTAACCTCTTTGCTGACGCAACACTCGACCATCAGTGGATCCATGTGGACGTGGAGCGCGCAAAGCAGGAGAGCCAGTATCATAGCACCATTGCCCATGGCTATCTGACACTCTCCGTGCTGCCGTATCTGTGGGATCAGATCATCGAGGTGAACAACATCAAGATGCTCGTGAACTACGGTATGGACAAGATGCGCTTCGGACAGCCTGTGGTGACGGGTTCGCGCGTCAGGATGACCACAAAGCTGCACAATATCCAGAACCTTCGCGGTATCTGTAAGGTGGAGATTGATTTCAAGATTGAGATAGAGGGACAGCGCAAGCCTGCGCTGGAAGGAATAGCATCGTTCCTTTACTATTTTATATAATAGGTATATGGGAGGTTTTTTTGGAACCATTTCTACGAAAAGTTGTGTAAACGACCTGTTTTACGGCACGGACTATAACTCGCACCTCGGAACGAAACGTGCGGGTATGGTGATGTTCGACAAGGAGAAGGGCTTCAGCCGTAAAATCCATAACCTGGAGCGCGACTATTTCCGTTCGAAGTTCGAGGACGAGCTCGACTCGTTTTCGGGCAATCAGGGTATCGGTGTGATCAGTGATACGGATCCGCAACCTATTCTGGTGAACTCGCACCTGGGGCGTTTCTCGGTGGTGACCGTGGCGAAGATCAACAATATGGAAGAGATTGCCAGAGAGTTGCTCGACCGTAGGATGCACTTCAGTGAGTATTCGGCCAACACGATCAACCAGACGGAGCTCGTGGCACTGCTGATTAATATGGGGCGTACCTTCGTGGAAGGTATTAATTTGGTTTACAGTAAGATAGAAGGCTCCTGCTCGATGCTCATCATGACAGAGAAGGGCCTGATTGCCGCCCGTGACTTCCTGGGACGTACCCCTATCGTGATTGGTAAAAAAGAGGGAGCCTACGCTGTGTCGAGCGAGTCGACGAGTTTCCCGAACCTGGACTACCATCGTGTGAGAGATCTGGGGCCTGGCGAGATTGTCTTCCTGACAGCCGACAAGATGGAGGTGCTGCAGGAGCCGCTGAAGCGTGAGCAGATCTGTTCGTTCCTCTGGGTGTACTACGGATTCCCCGCATCGGACTATAACGGTATCAACGTGGAGGCCGTGCGTGAGCGGAACGGCGAGATGATGGGCGAGAAGGATCATACCGAAGTGGACTGCGTCTGTGGTGTGCCTGACTCGGGTGTCGGTATGGCACTGGGTTATGCCGATGGCAAGGGCGTGCCCTACAAGCGTGCGGTTCTGAAATATACACCGACATGGCCGCGTTCGTTTACTCCTGGTAATCAGGAACGTCGTGCCCTGGTGGCCAAGATGAAACTGATTCCGAACCCTGCCATCCTGAAAGACCAGCGCGTGGTGTTCTGCGACGACTCGATCGTTCGTGGTACACAGCTGAAGGATAACGTGAGGACGTTCTTCGAGTATGGTGCGAAGGAGGTCCACTGCCGTATCTCGTGCCCGCCACTGGTCTATGGCTGCCCGTTTATTGGTTTTACCTCGTCGAAGAGCGACATGGAACTGATCACACGCCGTATCATCAAGGACTTCGAGGGTGACGACAAGAAGAATCTGGAGAAATATGCCCAGACCGATTCGCCCGAATACAAGCGGATGGTGGATGAGATTGCCAAGCGTTTAGGTCTGACTTCGCTGAAGTTTGCGAAGCTGGAGGATCTTGTGGAGGCTATCGGTATGCCGAAGTGCAAACTCTGTACGCACTGCTTTGATGGCAGCAGCTATTGTCATGAGCGGGATGGTGAGGATGAAAGACAGTTGAAACTGGAGTTTTAAGATTAAAGATTAAAAATTAAACATTAAAATTTTGAAATCTGGCCGTCGGATTGGCGGAGGTATTCTTCCTGGAAGAGATAATCGAGCGCGGCATTCAGTTCGTCGGAAGGCAACTGAATGTCGCGTAAGTCTGTGATGGGGTGGGGTTTGCCGTCGTCGAGCAGCGCCAGGATCTTCTCCATCGCCGCGTTGAAACGGGGTTCGGACACCATACCTCCAGGACGGTGGCTGAGACAGACATCGCACTGGCGGCAGTCGTGGTCGTTCTCTTCGCCAAAGTAGCGGAGCAACTGACGGCTGCGGCAGACGTTGTCGTTGGTGGCATAGCCAATCATGGCATGGATGCGGTCGGCATACTGTGTCTTTCGTTCCTCGTAGATGACGGGCATGAGCTGGACATGCTCCTTGTCCTCCCGCCGTTGGGTATAACGGATGTAAGGTGTCTTCTTCTGTGGGATGAAGTGGAGGATATGGCGCTGGCTGAGGCTCTTGAGGATCATGTAAACCTGTTGGGCCTGCAGGCCGCACTGTTGGGCGATGAAGGACTCGTCGATATAATTATAATCGGTGAAGAGTCCGCCGTAGTTGCGCAGCAGGGCTGTGATGACACGCTCTTCGTTGTCGGTGTTGTTCTCCAGTCGGTAGAGTTCGTTGCGGCTGACGGTGAACATGACGCGTGCCTGATTATCCTGCTCCTCGGTATATTCGATGTAGCCCGCACGGTTGAGGATCTTCAGGGCAGAGTCGACCTGGATGGGGAAATGATGGAAGGCGTGACAGAACTTGTCGATGTTGAACTCGAAGGTGTGGTTATAGCCTGAGCCAACTCCTATCTGATAGAAGAAGGCGAGGTGCTCGTAGACTTCACGGATGAAATCTTTCTCGGGGAAGGTGTCGGCAATGCGTTTCTCGAGCTTGCGGTGGTCGGCATCGTTATAGAGCAGTACCGCATAGGCTTTCAGCCCGTCGCGCCCAGCACGGCCTGCCTCCTGGAAATAGGCCTCGACACTGTCGGGACAGTCTATATGGATGACTACGCGGACATCGGGCTTGTCGATACCCATACCAAAGGCATTCGTGGCGACCATCACGCGGGTCTTGTCGTTTTGCCAGGCGAGCTGCCGCTCGTCCTTTGTGACGGTATCGAGTCCGGCATGATAGAAGGTGGCCGAGATGCCTGCCTCGTTGAGCAGCTCAGCGAACTCCTTGGTCCGGCGGCGGCTACGGGTATAGACGATGGCTGAGCCTTTGACGTTTTTGAGGATATGGATGAGCTGATCACGCTTGTCGGCTGCATGGCGAACGACATAAGCAAGGTTCTTACGCTCGAAACTCATCCGGAAGACATTGAAATTTTGTGAGATATGACTATTCTCATTCCACATTCCACATTCCACATTCCTCGATAACCTATCGCAGATGTCTGCGACGACCTGCGGGGTCGCTGTGGCGGTGAGGGCCAGAATGGGAGCGTTGGGAATGAGCTTGCGGATCTTGGCGATCTCGAGGTAGGAGGGACGGAAGTCATAGCCCCATTGGGAGATGCAGTGGGCCTCGTCGACAGTGATGAAGCTGACGTTCATGTGACGGAGCTTTGCTTGGAAGAGGTCGGAGGACAGGCGCTCGGGCGAGACATAGAGAATCTTCACGGCACCGAAGATGCAGTTCTCGAGGGTGATGATGATCTCTTCGCGGGTGAGTCCCGAATAGATGGCTGCCGCAGGGATGCCACGGCGACGGAGGTTCTCAACCTGGTCCTTCATCAGGGCGATGAGTGGGGTAATAACCACACAAGTGCCTTCCTTGGAAAGGGCAGGCACTTGGAATGTAATGGATTTGCCACCACCGGTGGGCATCAGGCCCAACGTGTCGTGACCGCTACCTATGGACTCGATAATCTCGCGCTGAATACCGCGGAAATCATCATAGCCCCAGTACTTCCGGAGAATGGATTGATAATCTTCAATCATTCCTCGCTGGGTTGGATATCCTCAATCTGCAGCTGGACCTCGCTACGCTTGTAGATATTTTCCTCGATGGTGTAAACGATATCGAACGAGCGTTTCGACTTGATGTAACGGGCCGAGGCACTCTGTCCGAAGGCAATGCCGTTGAGGACATTGCTCGACTTGGAGTCTACGAGCTCGAGTTTGATATGTTCTTGTTGACGGCCCACCACCTTTGAGGTACCGTAGTCATAGACGTTGCGGGTGCAGAAGAGCGGCTTGGGATTGTCGGGACCGTGAGGTGCGAATTTCTTCAGGTCGTTGTGCAACTTCTTCGTGACATCCTTGAAGTCGATGACCGCATTGATGTCGAGGGTAGCCTCCGTCTGCTCAGGCAGGATATGTTCGGTGACATATTTCTGGAAACGGCGGCGGAACTCCGGGATATTCTCAATCTTCATCGAGAGACCAACGGCATAGGTGTGACCACCGAAGTTCTCGAGCAGGTCGCGACAGCTCTTGATGGCATCGTAGAGGTCGTAGCCTGCCACACTACGGGCGGAACCTGTGGCTAAGCCGTTATGTTTGGTAAGTACCACCGTAGGACGGTAATAAAGTTCGGTCAGTCGTGAAGCGACGATGCCGATGACGCCTTTCTTCCAGTTCTCATCGTAAAGCACGATGCTGGAGTGATGCTTCTGGGTCTCGAGTTCCGAAACGATCTGATTGGCCTCCTCGGTCATCTGCTTGTCGACATCCTTGCGCTGCTCGTTGTATTCGTTGATCAGATTGGCTTCGGCCAATGCCTTGTTGAAGTCGCGTTCTACCAGCAGGTCAACGGCTTCGGTACCGTTCTGCATACGTCCGGAGGCGTTGATACGTGGTCCGATCTTGAACACGATATCGCTCATTGTGATCTCACGGCCTGTCAGTCCGCAGATCTCAATGATGGATTTCAGTCCTACAGAGGGGTTGGTGTTGAGCTGTTTCAGTCCGTGGAAGGCCAGGATGCGATTCTCGCCCATGATGGGTACGATATCTGCGGCAATGCTGACAGCACAGAAATCGAGTAGGGGGATGAGCTGCGAGAAGGGAATGCCATTATTCTTGGCAAAGGCCTGCATGAACTTGAATCCCACGCCACATCCGCAGAGATGCTTGAAGGGATAGGTAGAGTCTTCACGCTTAGGATTCAGAATAGCCACTGCATCGGGCAATTCATCGTCGGGGACGTGATGATCACAGATAATGAAATCGATGCCCAGCGTTTTCGCATAGGCGATTTCATCGATTGCCTTAATGCCGCAATCCAGCACAATAATCAGTTTGATACCCTGTTCGGCTGCATAGTCCAATCCTTTCTTGCTGATACCATAACCCTCCTCATAACGGTCGGGAATATAGTACTCAATGTTGGAATAGAACTGCAGTAAGAACTTGTACACCAAAGCTACCGCCGTACATCCGTCGACATCATAGTCGCCATACACCATGATACGCTCTTTGCGTCCCATCGCGTCGTTCAGCCTGTCGACTGCCACGTCCATGTCGTTCATCAGGAACGGGTCAATCAGTTCGTTTAGCATCGGACGGAAGAAGCGCTTGGCTGCACTCTCCGTCTTGATACCGCGCTGAATGAGCAGGTCAGCGAGGATCGGACTCATGCCGATCTTCTCTCCCAGCTCCTTAGCTGCCGTCTGTCGTTCTGATGTAGGTGGTTCGTAATTCCATTTGAAATGCATTTATATGTTATTTTTTATTCTAATCGCTCCGGTGGCTATAAGACCCAATAAGGCAATATAGCGCCCAAAGGTAAGCATAAAAAATGAAATAACGGCATAATCTGTCGAAAATTTAACAGATTATGCCGTTTTTTACCTAAAAAGGATGAAATATGTTCCTAAATTCCGAGTTTTTTGCGTATTTCTGCTGGAATAGCGTTCTTGTTGATGAGGAAGTCCATCGTGTTGGCTGCGATGAAGGTCTTGGTCATGTACCAGGTGCCTTTATAGTCGCCTGTATCACCCCAAGAGTTCTTCACCATGTAATACTCCTTGCCGTTCTGATCCTTGGCCACTCCATAGATGAGCATGCCATGGTCGTCGGTGAGTTCCCAGTTGTCGAAACGCTCCTGGCGCAGTTCCTGAGTAGCCACAATCTCGGGTACGGCGCAACCCAGTGAGTCGATCACGTCGCGCTTCTTGGTCATGGTCATCTTCAACCACTTAGCCATGTCGCTGCCCTGCAGACTCTGCTCCGTCTTCTTGCTGTCGACGGCATAGGCCAGTCCCTTGCGGGTGAAACCGTCCTCAGACACGTCACCGCCCCAGGCGATGGTATAACCCTCAGCCACGGCGTTGTCGATGACCTGCATCATCTCGTCCATGGGAAGATTATAGCTCAACGGGAAACGCCAGTTGTCCTGTACCTCCACAGCGAAGGTGGTGTAGAAAGGATGATGGGTGTAGCTGGTAATGCTCACGTAGTCGTCGAGGTTGATGCCGAGGCTGGCCATGAAGCTCTTCGGGGTGTACTCCTTGCCCTCGTAGGTGAACTTCTCGGGACACTTGCCGAGATAGGCGTCGAGGATTCCCTGCATACCTGTCTTCCAGGCGTTGCTGATTTTCTTGGCATCGCTCTTGGCAATGGCTGCCACGTAAGGCTCGAGCACACCAAAGAACTCGTTGAAGTTGTTCAGAGAGTCGCCGTAGAGTGAACCGGGGAATGGCATGATTCCCTGTGGAATGATGCCGTGGGTCTTCATGGTCTGAAGCACGTCCTCGGCAGAACCTCCCTGTGCAAACTGGCAGTCACCATGATAGCGAACGACCTGGATGGCGCGCTCCATGTAGGTCTTGTTGGCTACGAACGACTCATCGAGGTCATAGGTCTTGCCCGTGGCCTTCAGGATCTCAGCCTCGAAGAACGAGAGGGTGGAGTAGTCCCAGCAGGTACCCGAGCGGTTCTGGTCCTTGACACTGGTGATGGGGTTCTCTTTGATGATGGTAAAGACGGGCTTGTTGGCGTCTTTTGCGGCTTCCTTCTTCTTGGCAGCCGATGCACTAATGGCCACCATGACCATGAGTGCGAGTGTTAAAACCTTCTTCATAAATATAATGTTTAATGTTTAATCTTCATGAACTCTTCGAGTTCAGCGGGATGATAAGGGATACGCTTGGAGCCGAGGAAACGGCAGCCGTCGGTGGTGATGAGGATATCGTCCTCGATGCGGATGCCACCGAAGTCCTTGTAGGTCTCGAGCTTGTCAAAGTTGAGGAACTCCTTGCAGTGTCCGCTGGCCTTCCAGTCGTCGATGAGGGCGGGGATGAAGTAGATGCCTGGTTCGTCGGTCAGTACGAAGCCTTCCTGCAGACGGCGTCCCATGCGCAGACAGTTCGTTCCGAACTGCTCCAGGTTCGGACGTGTTTCCTCGTCGAAGCCGACGTAGATCTGTCCGAGGCCTTCCATGTCGTGCACGTCCATACCCATCATGTGTCCCAGTCCGTGAGGCAGGAACATGGCGTGGGCTCCGGCAGCCACAGCTTCGTCGACATCACCCTTCATCAGTCCGAGTTCTTTCAGGCGCTCTGTCATCAGTCGACAGACGGCGAAGTGGACATCCATGTATTTCACACCGGGTTTGGCTACTTCGAGCACGTAGTCGTGACATTCCTCCACAATCTTATAGAGTTCCAGTTGTCGCTGTGAGAACTTGCCGTTGACAGGCATGGTACGGGTGTGATCGGAACAGTAGTCACCCAGTTCGCAACCTGCATCACAGATGACCAGTCGTCCGTCTTCCAACTTCGCGTCAGAGGGACTACCATGCATAACCTCACCATGCTGAGAGAAGATGGTGGGGAAACCGTTGCCTTGCGACAGACTACGGGCGATGCCGTCTACCTGACCAGCAACGAACCGTTCTGTGACACCTGGTTTGATCAGCAACTGGGCGGTGGTATGCATCACATACCCCACGTCACAGGCTGCATCAATATAAGCGACTTCCTCTGCGCCCTTAGTTGAGCGCATCTTTACAACTGCCTGGATTAGAGGAAGTGACGCTTTCTCTTTTTGCTGAGATGGGTGGATGCCCAACAGGTCCATAATCAGAATCTGAATGTCGAAACGGTAAGGGGGGAGAAAGTGAACGGATTGACGATTGACGATTTCTTTTAGCTGCGCCATCGGAGCGGTCTTGGTGACTCCTACCTCAGCGGCGAGGTCAGCGACGGAGGGGGTATAGCCCATCCATACGATATCCTCTACGTCGATATCGTCGCCGATGAGCCACTCCTCGTCGTTGTCGATGTCAATCACACCCACGAGTCCGTCGCGGTGTTGTCCGAAGTAATACAGGAACGACGAGTCTTGTCGCATCGGAGCATACGAGTTGGCAGGGTAGTTGGCCGGTGACTCGTTGTTTCCGAACAAGATGATAATGCCTTGGCCTACGAGTTTCTTCAGTTCGGCACGGCGTGCAATATAAGTTTCTTTATTAAACATAAATATTTTATTTATTCAATTTTGATGCAAAGATACATATATTTTTAGATATAAGTACAGATTAAACACTTTTTTAGATACAAGAACAAAATAAACCTAAGGACGATGCACAAAAATATGTTCTTATGTTCTTTTGTCTAAAAAAAAAACGCTACCTTTGCAGCCAAATTCATAAATCGGACTCGCTTTAGCGCTTTTACAAAGCGTAGCGACTAAAAGAAATATAATAATGGGAAAAGTAATTCTGACCGGTGACCGCCCCACCGGAAAACTTCATCTTGGGCACTATGTAGGTTCACTGCGCCGTCGTGTTCAGTTGCAGAATGCGGGCGATTATGACCGTATGTTCGTGTTTATGGCTGATGTCCAGGCGCTCACAGACAATGCTGACAATCCTGAGAAGATCCGCCAGAATATTATAGAAGTGGCTCTCGATTATCTGGCAGCAGGCCTCGATCCCGAGAAGTGCGTGCTCTTTATCCAGAGTCAGATCCCTGAACTTGCCGAACTTACGACATATCTGATGAACCTTGTATCGGTAAGTCGTGTACAGCGTAATCCGACGGTGAAGACCGAAGTAAAGATGCGTGGCTTTGAGGGCGAGAGCATCCCCCTGGGATTCTTCTGCTATCCTGTTTCTCAGGCTGCAGACATCACCTTGTTTAAGGCAACTACTGTTCCTGCAGGTGAGGATCAGGAACCCATGCTCGAGGTAACTCGTGAACTGGCTCGTCGCTTTAATCAGGTTTATGCCCCAGTATTGGTAGAGCCTAATATTCTGTTGCCAGAGAACCTGACGGCTCGTCGCCTGCCAGGTACTGATGGTAAGGAGAAGATGTCGAAGTCGCTGGGCAACTGCATCTACCTCTCCGATTCGGCTGATGACGTTTGGCAGAAGGTACGCTCGATGTACACCGATCCTGAGCATGTCAACCTCAATGATCCTGGTCATGTAGAAGGCAATGCAGTATTTACTTATCTCGATGCCTTCTCATGTGATGAGGACTTCAAGGAGTTCTGGCCAGAGTATCAGAACCTTGACGAACTGAAGGATCACTACCGTCGTGGTGGCCTCGGTGATATGAAGTGTAAGAAATTCCTGAATCAGGTGCTTAATAAGTTCCTCGAGCCCATGCGCCAGCGTCGTGCTGAGTTCGAGAAGGATATTCCTGAGATTTACAATATTCTTAAGAAGGGTACGGAACAAGCCCGCGAGGTTGGTGCCCAGACGATGGATGAGGTTCGTAAGGCTATGCGCATCGACTACTTCAACGATGCCGAACTCATCCGCCAGCAAGCTGAGCGTTTCGCTAACAAATAAACAATTCACCCCGCCACTCGGCGGGGTGTTTGTTTTATGAGTCATGCTTCGTTTCGGCTATAATTCAGATAGATGCAGTTGATACCGTTCATGTACTTGTGGTTGATATTCTTGCACAAGCGCGACAGGATGGCCCGTCGTAGGTTGTTCTCATCCATATCCGTTAATTCCTCATCAGTATATTTATAAATTGGATTTCGCAGGGGACCCTTACTTTTCACCACTACCGTTAATTCCTTCTCCTTGTCGATGATACGCACATCGAAGGTCTCATTATCTTTCGAGGCTTCATGCGTTTCCACAATCTCATAGAGTAGTTCCTCCAGCGCTATATCCACAGCAAAACCGTCAGGCAGCTCGCATGCCTCTACAAAGGGATGCACCTGGGTCAGGAACGCTTCGACTCCCTCGGTGGTATAGGGCACGGAGAAAGTGACGGCAGGGTTCGACGGCACTGTATTCTCTAGCGTAGGCCAGGCATAAAGCTGATTCTTGCGATGCACCACATACGCCATTGCCACCATTACCAATAACAGGAGCCAAGAGGTGACGGGCAGGATATACCAGATGAGCTTAGGGGTATAGAGGGCCATGACGACAATAATGCCGATGGCTCCCACGTTGGTCACGATCTCTATCCATCGGCAGAGCTTCTGATGTCCCTGTACGAAGTAAAGCACACTCAGTGTCTCTGATATGGCATTGGGCAGAAAGGCGATGCTCATCAGACGGAACGGCGTATAGCACTGTGCTATCAGACTATCGTCGGCTCCATAGATTCTTGCAATCATGTCGGGGAAGAGGAATATCAGCAAGCTCACCGTCACCATCACCAGTATCAACATGCGGAAGATGCGTCGCGTGAGTATGCGGAAGCTGTCGTAGTCTTCTTCGCCCAACAGGATGCCGCCGATATTGGTAATGGCTGTATTCGAACCGGACAATGCTAGCATACAGATACCATTGATCTGGAAATAGATGGTAAAGAAATACATACCGTCGGCACCGAGTTTCCCGATGACCAGCGAGTTCATGGTGAAGGCCAGAGCTGGTGCTAACAAGGCAGATATCAGCATGGGGAGCCCGATAGAAAAGCATTCACGATATTGCTTGATGCTACAGATTTTCTCCGGGCGTCTGAGACGGAATATCTTGCTGTTCTTGCGCATATAGCCTACCAGTGAGGTGAAAGCAAGCAGATTGCTGAGTCCTGAAGCATACGAGGCACCCACCATACCCATATCCAATACGCCACAAAGCAGCAGGTCGAAAATGACATTGAGTATCTGAGAGATGATGATACGTCGGGTGATGAGGCGCGGACTGCCGTTGGTGATGACGTAGGAGATGGGCACACCGCAGACGGCTGCTATGAAGATGGCGAACATGTCGGCATGAATATAGGGCTTCAACATGGGCAGCAACCGCTCATCGCTGGTAATCACGTCAGCCACTATGTCGAGGAAAGGCAATATGAGGCAGATGACCAACAGCGTGGAGAAGAAAACATAGTACAGGTGATTATTGAATACCCGGTTTACCTTGTCGTAGTTCTGGGCACCAATGCCTCGTGCGCTCAGGAAACTGGCGCCAGCACTCATCATACCGATGATGATAAACATACAGCTCGCAAAGGGCTGCCAGATACGGACAACTGACAGTGCATCGGGCGACACCAGATGAGTCACTACAATGGAGTCGGTGAAACCACCCAACTGTCTCATCAGGGCCGACATGACGGTCGCCAGGAAGAACGACCCGAACATGTTCTTCAATACATATTCATTATGCTGCATCAACATATTTAAATCTATAAACTGCCACACCTATCATCGTGAACTTATCCTTCATATAAGTGTAGGCATCCATATTTGAAAGACCCAATCCACTTCCGCTGGCATGATAGAAGTGTAGCTTGTCATCAATCCACTTGGCTATCAGCAGGTGTTTGATCTCCACGCCTCTTGCCCAGGTATGCTGATCACACGCCACAGCCAGGATGTCGCCATCGTGAATCACGCCCAACTCCGAATCCTGCGGCATGTCCAGCAGTTCACGGGGGATATAGGTAAAGTGCACACCCTGCTGCTGGCGAAGGGCGATGGCCTTGTAGTTGTTTTCGTCATCCATCTGGGGGCGGAACAGATACTTGTTTCTGGTCATATAGCTCGGTTGCAGGTCCATTACCCCCGTAAATGGAAAGACGGGCTCGTCAGGGCTGATACGCTCCATGAATCCCTCTTTGATGGCCGACTGCATGATCCAGGTGAAGTAATGGTTGCGGGTGGCAAACGAGATCACACCGTCCTGATAGTGCATGCGCCGGTAGTAGTCCTTCAGGTCGGCCAGCGTGGTGTGTCTGTCTCTGTAGCATAACGCCAACGCCAACACATCCTCGATCACGGTGGTACAGTCAACCTGGCTCAGACTCACCATCAGGTGCTCTTCCTCCATTGGCTGTGTAAACTCGGTACAGATGCCGCCATCCATCAGTTGTCGGAAGAAATATTCCGTCAGCGGCATCGACTCATCAACATTGCTCATCGCACGCTGCAGTATCTGCTCGTTTTGCACGTCAAACTGCTTCTCGTTGCGTCGTAGGCGGCGGAGTAGTCTGTTATGGAAAAAATATGTTGAGATACGGCCGAGGGGCGTCCTGATGCAGAACACTAACCACAGCGAGCGCAGGGCTGCCAACTGTTCGCGCCAGAAGTAGGGGTTGGTCTTCACCTTCTCATAGTCGCTGATGTCAATGCCCCACACATCATAACCTAGCCATCGGGCAATGCGCAGCGAACGGGCGATGTGGAAACTGCTGGTCAGGATGTAGAAGCGGGTTTGCTTGAAAAACAGATCCATATCCCATATCGAGCGGAAAGTGTTATAGCCACAGAAGTCGATAACAAAGCGTTCTTCAGGAATATGGTATTCTTCTACCAGCGTGCGGTAGATGACGGTAGTGTCGGAACGGCAACCTGAGATGTAGAAAATCCAGTCAGGATAGGCTTTGGCAAGAATGCTCACCAGCCTCACCCGCAGCTGCAGGATAGGCGACAGCGAATTGTCGGGACGCAGTTTGGCACCTAACACCAGACAAACCTTCAAGTCCTCGGTCAGAGGAGCCTGCAACCTGTCGTTATGTAGCTTAACATACCGCATCGTCGGATTCGTGCATTTTTTCTTCTATAGTATGAAGAAAAATGATCTGCTCTCTGACACTGGTGGCAAACGCATCGCTGTTTTCCAGGATGTAGGCCTTCAATTCGGCGATATCCTTACACTGCAGATGGTGTATCACCATGAAATGCAACCCATGCCCTTTGGCATGATGCCCAGCACCGTCGAAGAAAGATATCTTGCCATCCAACACATCCTGATTGGAACGTGCCCACAGGTGGAAGATCCTGTCAATCGCGTTCGTCAGCGAATTGTCGGAATGGCAATAGCATACCAGGTCGTCAGGATGTTCTTCCAGATATTGCGTAATCACCGCCACGATCATCCGCCCCACCTCCTTGTCAGGCGCACCGCCACGTTTCCCGTCGACAAGCCTGAGCAGAAAGTAGAGCACGCGATGACTGCCCATCTCCGCCACCTCAATAAAATGAAGCACATAAAGACGACCCGCGGCATTGTAAAACTCCACCGCCGAATCGCCTCTTTTCCTTAACACCAACTTAGATATGGTGTTGATCTTCGCTATTCCTTCTTCAGATATAGAATTCGTTGTTCCTGACTATATAAATATACTTAGTTCTTATTCGATGTTGTACAATAACTTACACGATCTCCATCATCTAAAGTTCTCTGCACATAGTCGTCGAGGGTCAGTGCCTGAGCGGTAATAAGATCAACAGGTGATTTTCTGATTGCAAATGGATTGTCATTCTTAGCCATAATCTTCAAATTTTTAAGTTTAATAATAATTTTCAAAAGCTTACGCTTTACTAATTGGTGGCAAATATACGTATAATACTTCTATTTATTCGAATTTTCTGCGTTAATTTGTGTTAAGACGACTAATATAGGACCATCTGAAATGGTTATTATTCTTTATCGAGCAGGTCTGGACGTAGGCGCTTGGTGCGCTCCATCGCCTGTTCGAATTCCCACTCACGGATCTTCGCCTCGTTGCCTGAGAGCAGTATCTCGGGCACCTTCCAACCCTTATAGTCAGCCGGACGGGTGTAGATAGGCGCTGCGAGGATATCATCCTGGAAACAGTCTGACAACGCACTCTGCTCGTCTCCGATCACCCCAGGCACCACACGCACGATGGCATCAGCAATCATCGCAGCCACCAGTTCACCACCAGTCAGCACGAAGTCGCCAATAGAGATTTCCTTTGTAATCAGATGATCACGCACACGCTGGTCGATACCTTTATAGTGCCCTGCGA
>JAEEGH010001211.1_pt1 | contig 76579 bp, 73 predicted proteins | sample 9134181 | NCBI WGS metagenome assembly JAEEGH01 (sample SAMN16246544, study PRJNA631951) | gut metagenome | biome: gut microbiome; feature: rumen; material: DP-attached | host: Bos | place: Iran: Karaj | collected 2018-10 | reverse complement strand
AAACGCCTAAGGATAGCGTAAAAGTAGCTTTGACTATTTCTAAGGGAACTACAAGTACAGATATTACTAATAGTTTACCTAAGTATAAAGCTGTGAATACGTCAACTACTAGAAGTACTAGTAGTACATCTAGTGCATCTAGTGGAACAACGACTACTACTGGTTCAACTTCGACTAACACAGTTTCATATGTAGAAAAATCTTATTCAGCTGAAAGTTATAATGTTTCTATTACCAAAGCGGTGAATACGGCAACTGCTAAATCAGTGGATGAGGTAGATCAAACTTTACAATTTGTAATTGATTATGATTTCAAAGAAAAGAATGACGTACAGGTGTATCGAACCCATAAAGAGGGTAATACCTACGTAACAAAGAATTTAAATAACACTGGCGATGGCTCGTTTTTGCTAGATAAAAATAATGGAAAGATATATGTGTACTCTAGAAAATTCTCAACGTTTACCGTAGCGTATCAGCCAGAAGTAAATTATACAGTTACTTTTAATGATGGAACAAACAAATGGACTGTTACAGTAAAGGCAGGAGAGAAGGTTTCTGCTCCTGATAGTATGCCAACAAAGGATGGTGTACAAGCTCAGTACTGGTTCCAGGGAACGACACATACAACCACAACGAAGGCGTTTGATTTTAACACTCCGATTACGTCGAATATAACACTTACCGCATATTATCCTAAGACCTACACTGTAACGTTTAGTGGTATTACACCAAATATTACAGTTCAGGTTCAGGAAGGTAGCAAGGTTGCCAGACCAGCTGATCCGGTAAAAGATGGATATACCTTCAAGGGCTGGTATTCTGATAAGACAGCTAAGACACTGTATAATTTTGATACTCCAGTGAATTCAAATCTCACTTTATACGCTGGATTCGTTAACGGCGAAGGAAAAGATGCTGACGATGAGGAAGAAGAGGGCGATGTAAATGGCGCTCGCGCTGCTCGTACGAATGATACACTTCCACCAGTTTGGCTGTGGGTACTGATTTTAGTTAGTGCACTTGTAGTGTTTAGCTGCAATCTGTATTCCCGTGCTAAGGAAGGTAAGGTTAAGTTTTCTAATAACAAGACAGTCAGGAAGATAACGCGTTTCTTTCTTCTGGTAGGGCTTGTGATCGTGACGGTTGTTAAGTTTTTGGCCAGAAAGGTCAATGAAAAAAGACGTGATCTGGCACTTGCTGTCAGCGGAGTTGTTGTGCTGATAGCCGCAGGAGTACTGATCGTAACGTCTCTTGAGTATCATAGGTCTGAGAGGACATATGAAAAGGCCAACAAGACTTTTGTACAGGAAACACAGCAGTTGCCTGTAGTTACAGATAAGACTGAAACAGTCAATGCTGAGAACACAGTTTGGTGGGATGAGGCCAGCGTTGAGATGGATACTCTTTCCGAAGAGTACCCAGATGTGATAGGATGGATATACTTTGAGAATGAGGATATCAGCTATCCTATAATGTATTCTGGGGACAATACCAAGTATCTTAGCACTTCCTATAATGGTGAAAAAGCGAAAGCCGGCGCGATTTTCCTTGATGGAGAATCCACACCTGATTTTTCAGATCCACATAGCCTTATTTATGGCCATAATATGCGTGATCTATCCATGTTTGGTAAGCTTAGATATTATAAGACAGATGCGTCATATTATGACGAACACCAGTATTTCCAGGTGTTTACCAAGGATGGAGTTTATAGATATCAGATATTTGCTTACGAAGAAGTGCCTGACAACCATGACGTTTTTTGGGTTTACGGCAAGAATCCTGAGGGCATGTGGGAAATGCTTCAGGATATAGAGGGTGGTTCATTCCGTAAAACAGGCATAGAAGCTACAGAATCAGACCATGTGATCACACTTGCGACATGTACGTCAAAAGAGGATAGAAGGCTTATAGTTAGCGCTGTTCGCACAGATGAGCATGATTATGAGTTTGTGGCTAGCAATTGATTAAGGCGTAATATTTAGTAATTGGGGATTTGTTGGGAAGAGTATGATGAAGGTGTTTTTAGTGGAGGACGAGTTTGTCGTCAGAGAGGGGATCAAGAATAATATCAATTGGGAAGCACACGGTTACGATTTCTGTGGAGAGGCGTCAGACGGGGAGATTGCCTATTCGATGATACAGAAAGAGCAGCCTGATATTGTGATTACCGATATCAAAATGCCATTTATGGACGGATTACAGCTGAGCCGTCTGATCAAGGCAGAATATCCATGGATTGAGATCATTCTTTTAACTGGATACGAAGACTTTCAGTATGCAAGAGAGGCCATCAGAATTGGCGTCTCTTGCTACTTATCTAAACCTATTAGCGGAGATAACCTGTTAAAAGAGGTTGATGCTATTGCTGAAAAGGTTGAAGAAAAGAAGCAGGAAAGAGAAGTTGCCCTTCGCTATGAGGCTGAAATGCAGGAGAGAATAGAGCTGGATAAGCTTGAGTTCTTCAGGAGCCTTTTAAAGGGCGGCAGGAGCTTTCCTGAGCTTTTGGAAGGCGCCAAGAAGCTTGGCATAGATATTTCAGGACCATGCTACAATGTAATTCTTTTAAAGCTGTGGTCTACAAGACACGATGCTTTTGAGTATTCAGGAAGCGTTCTGGATGCAGAGACCAGCATCTGCGAGATTGCTGACAAAGAGGGCGCTATCTTTTTTGACCTGAATGTAGAAGGTATAGCTCTTTTGTTCAGAGGTGAATCAGAAGAGAAGATTACAGAGTCTATAAAGCGCAGTATAAGCGCGATTGAAGCGGTTATGAGCAAATATCATAACATGCGATATTTTGGTGGAGTGGGTCAGTGCGCAGGCAGAATCACAGAGATACCAGATTCCTTTAACTGGGCTAGCAGAGCTTATGCGCATATTTACCTTACTTCTGATAATGGGTTCCTTTGGGGCTCGGAAAAAGAGCTTCAGCCAGTAAATGAGAACATTATTTTATCAACAATTGATCCCAAGCATATAGACAGAAGGCACATTAAAGAGTTCCTTAGACGCGGAGATGAGTCTGAAACAGAGGTGTTTCTGGACGAGTTCTTCAAGGGAATGGGCAATAATGCCATCAAATCTACGATGCTGAGGCAGTATATCGCAATGGACATCTATTTCTGCGTGGCTGATTTCGTGGAAAATGACCTTGGAGTCGACAGAGACAAGCTAGATGAGGAGATGGCAGTACCTACTCCTGAGATTCTGGCAGATGAGGACAGAACCAGAGATTACCTGGTCGAGACAATCAGGATTGCCATAGGAATCAGAGATAACAACTATTCTGGCAAGTATCATGACATGGTCAAGGATTCTCTTTCTTATATTGAAGAACATTACGCTGAGGATGAGTTGTCCCTTAATACACTGGCAGCGCATGTTAATTTCTCACCTAATCATCTGAGCGCAGTATTTAAGCAGGAAACAGGGCAACCATTTATCAAGTATCTGACCGATTATAGAATGGAACAGGCTAAAAGGCTCCTTTGCACTACTTCCAAGAAGAGCAACGAGATAGCTATGTTGGTAGGGTACAAGGATCCGCACTATTTTTCATATTTGTTCAAAAAGACCCAGGGTGTTACTACTACGCAATATAGAAGTGGCATGCAGATGGAGGCAGCAAGGTGATATTTGGCAAAAGTACAAATAAGCATGACTACAAGCTAGCTAATAAGATTCGAATATCCTATATGATTCTTTTGATCCCAAATCTGGTGTTTATGCTCTATGCGTTCCACAGCTTTTGGATGACCAACGAGAGATACAAAGACATGCTGAGTTCAGTGGTTGCAGCCAGTGAGTTCAGTTTGGATTTCAAAGACGATTTCGACTACGAGACATATCTTTTAATTGTAGGTAATGTTACCTGGGAGAATTCCAATCTTCCTACGCTGTTAAGCGATGCTAAGGGCGTTGTAAATGGCCTCAAGGACTATACGGATACTCACGATAATCAGAAAAGGCTTGCAAGCGCTGAGAAGTATCTGAACAATCTGGAGACTTATACAGACAGAATCAAGGAAAATCTTGAATATGAGAACAGATATGAAGCAAATATGCTGATCTGGGAGAATGATGTTCAGATTGTTACAGCTCTTTTAAAGGAGACAATTAACGAATATATATATTACGAAAATAAGCAGTTACAGGTAACTCAGGCTGAGAACAGAGCATTTTTTAGCAGAGCGTTAGAAATATCAATTGTTATCTTTGTGTTCCTGTTGGCATGCATTGTTCTGATATCTCTATGGATGCCTGTTTGGATCACAAGACCTATTGAGGAGCAGGTTAAAGAGGAACAGAAACAGCTGAGAAAAGCCGAATTTGAGCTGCTTCAGGCTCAGATTAATCCGCATTTCCTGTATAATACGCTGGATGCGATCGTATGGTCTGCAGAGTCCGGCAATCAGAAGCAGGTTGTAAGCATGGTTGGCAGCTTGTCTGAGTTCTTCAGGACTTCTCTTAATAAGGGAAAAGAGATAGTGTCTGTAAAAGAAGAGCTTCAGCATGTTACAAGTTATTTGGAAATCCAGCAGATAAGGTATCAGGACATTTTATCCTATGAGATAAATGTGGCCAAAGATATCTATAATTACAGTATTCCAAAGATCACGATTCAGCCTATTGTAGAAAATGCGCGGTATCACGGCATTAAGAACCGCAGGGGCGGTGGTAAGATCACTATTACCGGAGCTGAGAATGAGAACGGATTCGCTATTCATGTAAGGGATAACGGCGCCGGAATGGATGAGAACAGGTTAAAAGAGGTTAGAGATAGTCTTTTACAGGAGTCTTCTGATAAGAGTGCTATTTATGGTCTGTACAACGTAAATGAGCGAATCAGGCTTAATTTTGGCGATGAGTATGGCATTACGATCGACAGCAAATTGGACAAAGGAACGGATGTAACAATTTATTTGCCGAAAATCTTAACCGGAAACGTAAAAAAGTGAAACGAGATTAAAATAAAATAAAAAAATCAACTCTTTTTGAGTTAATTTCTATGTATTTTTTCCTCCTGAAAGCTACAATTATCTTAGCTAAGGAATAGGCCTTAGTAAAAGAGATTAAGTTTTTAGGAGGATTTTTGTTATGATGAAGAAAGTGTTGTCAATTCTCATGGCATCAGCAATGACACTTAGCCTTGTTGCTTGTGGAAGTGCTGCGCCAGCAGCTAAGTCAGATGGCGGAAGCGCATCAGGCGGACTTATCAAGGTTGGTATTATCAACAACGACCCTAACGAGTCTGGTTATCGTACAGCTAACGATGCTGACCTTAAGGCTAAATTCACTGAGGCTAACGGATATGACGCTTCTTTTGCTTACAGCTTAAAGAACGATGAGCAGATCCAGGCAGCTCAGAACTTTATCCAGGACGATGTTGATTATCTTCTCCTTTCAGCAGCTGATACAGCAGGTTGGGATTCAGTTCTTAAGGATGCTCAGAACGCAGGCGTAAAGGTTATCCTTTTCGACCGTACTATCGATGCTGATTCAAGTCTCTATGAGGCTTCTATCGTTTCAGACATGGCTAAGGAAGGCCAGACAGCTGTTGATTGGCTTGCAGGTCAGAATCTTTCTGAGTACAACGTAATCCATATCCAGGGTGTTATGGGTAGTGCAGCTCAGCAGGGACGTAGTGGTGCTCTTGATACTAAGGTTGCTGCAGAAGCTAACTGGAATATCGTTAAGCAGCAGACAGCTGAGTGGAACGCAGAGAAGGCACAGCAGATTGTTCAGTCAGTTATCGACGCTGGCACACCTTTCAACGTAATCTATGCTGAGAACGACGATATGGCTAAGGGCGCTGTTGCAGCTCTTGACGCAGCTGGTATCTCACACGGTGTTGGCAAAGACGTTGTTGTTATGGGCTTCGACTGCAACAAGTGGGCGCTTGAAGAGCTCCTTGCTCAGAACTGGAACTATGATGGACAGTGTAACCCATTCCAGGCTAGCTACATCGATGATATCATCAAGACTCTTGAGAGCGGCGGATCACTTGCTCAGAAGACAATCATCATGGATGAGAAGGGCTTCGATGCTACAACAATCACACAGGATGATGTAGATAACTACGGTATCTGAGTGATATAGGGACGAAAAGTTACATTTTTGGATGTATGTAGTAATTCGTATATAAAATATATATGATATATAACATTTAGCGCGGTGCGGAGTCCTCACAGAGGAGAACCGCACCGCTATTTAGTGAATAGGGAAGAAAAAGGGACTGGATTATGGAAGAATCAAGAGTACTGGAAATGCGGGGGATATGCAAAGAATTTCCAGGTGTTAAGGCTCTTCAGAATGTTGATTTTTCCCTGAATGAGGGCGAGATTCATGCTCTTATGGGAGAGAACGGTGCTGGAAAGTCAACGCTTATAAAGGTTCTGACAGGTGTGTACTCCAAGGATGCGGGTACTATAAGCCTTCAGGGTCAAGGGGAAGTTCAGATACATTCACCACAGGATGCACAGAAATTGGGTATTAGTACTGTTTATCAGGAAATTACTCTTTGCCCTAATCTGACTGTGGCTGAGAACATGTTTATTGGAAGAGGCGAAGGCGCTTTTACCAATTGGAAAGAAATGAACAAGGAGTCAGAACTCCTTTTACAGAAGCTGGATATTCCGGCAAAAGCAACTCAGCAGCTCGGAAGCTGTTCCATCGCAGTTCAGCAGATGGTAGCTATAGCAAGAGCTGTAGATATGGATTGTAAGGTTCTGATTTTGGATGAGCCTACATCTTCTCTTGATGAGCAGGAAGTTGAAAAGCTGTTTGGACTTATGAGAGACCTTAAGGCCATGGGAGTAGGAATCATCTTCGTAACACACTTCCTTGACCAGGTTTACGAGGTATGCGACAAGATCACAGTTCTTCGTGACGGACAGCTTGTTGGTGAATACGAAATAAAGGATCTTCCTCGAGTTCAGCTGGTAGCTAAGATGCTGGGCAAAGAGATGGACGATCTGTCAGATATAAAGGGCGAAGAAGGCGCCTACAGCGGGGATGATAAGGACGAGAAGATATTTGAGGCAGAGCAGCTTCAGAGTAATGCCGGAATCAAGCCATTTGATTTTTATATCAAAAAAGGTGAGGTTAATGGCTTTACAGGACTTCTTGGATCCGGTAGAAGTGAGTGCGTAAGAGCGATTTTTGGAGCGGACAGAGTAATAAATGGATCTGTTAAGGTTCGTGGGCAGAAGGTTAAGATAAATAAGCCAATCGATGCTATGAAAAAAGGCATTGCTTATCTTCCGGAAGATAGAAAGATTGATGGAATCATCGGAGATCTTTCCGTTAGAGATAACATAATCCTGGCATATCAGGTTCTTACAGGCTTCTTTAAGCCATTTAGTAAGCGCCAGGCTAATGAGTTTGCAGATGAATACATTAAAAAGCTTAACATCAAGACTGCATCTGCAGATACACCTATCAAGTCTCTTTCCGGTGGTAACCAGCAGAAGGTTATTCTGGCCAGATGGCTTTTGATGCATCCCGAATATCTGATTCTTGATGAGCCTACAAGAGGTATCGACGTAGGAACCAAGGTAGATATTCAGAAGCTCGTATTAGAGCTTGCAAAAGAGGGAATGAGCGTAACCTTTATTTCCTCTGAGACGGATGAAATGCTGAGAACGTGCTCAAGGTTAGTAGTCATGAGAGATAGAAAGGTAGTTGGGGAACTATCTGGAGAAGACCTGACTCAGAGCAAGATTATGAGCACGATAGCAGGGGAGAGTAACGTATGAAAAATCAGAATATATTAAAAAGGATCGTGGGTAATCAGCTCTTTATTCCTGTAATCGCGCTGCTGATTCTCGCACTTATAAACCTGATCAACGATCCAAGCTTTTTTAAGATCACATTAGTAACAAACAATGCCGGAAACCCTATGTTATCCGGAAGTTTAATAACCATCCTGGATTTCGGTTCAGAGCTTGGTATCCTTGCAATCGGTATGACTCTTGTTACAGCTGCTTCAGGAGGACAGGATATTTCAGTTGGTGCAACTATAGCTATTGCTGGTTCTGCTATGCTGAGAATCCTCTGCGGTGGTGTTGCACGTCCTGAGACAATTCAGGCACCTATCATCGTAGCTTTTCTTGTTGCCTGCCTTGTAGGAATGGCTTGTGGACTCTTCAACGGTTCACTGGTAGCTATTTTCAAGATTCAGCCTATGATCGCTACGCTGATTCTTTTCACAGCTGGACGTTCAATCGCTGCATGGATCAACCACAACGAGCTTCCAATCGTTCCAGATCCAAAATTCTCATATTTTGGCGGCGTTATTCCGGGAATTCCGATTCCTACAACAGTATTTATCATGATCGCATGTATCATCGTGATCGCACTTGTACTTAAGTTTACAAACCTTGGCCTTTATACACAGGCAGTAGGTATCAACGAGAAATCTGCAAGACTTAACGGAATCAATCCTACAGCGATCAAGATTCTCTCTTTTGTAATCTTAGGACTTTGCGTTGCTGTTGCAGCACTTATCAAGGTCAGCAGACTTTCAACTATCAACTATTCAGTTATAGCCAAAGATATTGAGATGGATGCCATCCTTGCTGTAGCACTTGGTGGAAACGCCCTTTCAGGTGGTAAGTTCAACATGTGGGCCTCAATCCTTGGTGCATATGTAATTCAGTTCCTTACAACAACTCTTTATAAGTTTGACGTTCAGTCAGATGCTCTTGCAGCATATAAGGCCGTTGTTGTTATCATCCTTGTTGTATTCTCTGCTCCTACAGTAAGAGAAGGCACAAGCAAGTTCTTCAAGAAGCTGACTCCAGCAAGAAAGGAGGCAGCATGATGAAAAAGACAAATGAAAAAGGCAGCATTTTTACAAAGGTAAATGACACAAGTTTGCTGCTGATCATCACTATTGTAATCTTTTTTGTAATGTACATTGGAGCAATCATCTTCCAGGGCGGTGGATTTACCAAGCCACAGATGCTGTTCAACATTCTGAATGCTAACTCTGCACTTATCATAACCTCAGTAGGACTGAGTATTGTAATGATAACAGGCGGTATTGATATTTCAGTTGGTGGTGTTGTTGCATTGGTTTCCATGTGCTGTGCTGTTTATCTTGATAAGATGGGCGGAAGCATTATTGGTTCAATTGGTATCGCTCTTGGAATAGGTCTTTTGTACGGAATTGTACAGGGATTTCTGGTTGCATACCTTGATATTCAGCCATTCATCGTATCTCTTGCCGGAATGTTCTTTGCAAGAGGTATGACAACAATCGTTAATACTGCACCTTTCAACGTTGAGAATCCTACATTTGTAGCCCTTAAGGACACAAGAATCATCGTTCCTGGCATGGGTTCCTACACAAGAAAAGGTATCTATGTACCAGCTTATGTTGAAATTGGTGTAATCGTTGCCCTTGCAATTGTGTTATTATTGTTCGTAGTACTTCGCTGGACCAAGCTCGGACGTAGCTTCTATGCAGTTGGAGGAAACAAGCAGAGCGCACTCATGCTGGGTATCAATGTTAAAAGAACTAAGTTCCTGTCACACCTTATCTGTAGCGTATTGGCAGGAATTGCCGGATACGTATATTTCCTTCATGTAGGTTCTGGTTCTGCCAGCCATGCCATGGGTATGGAGATGAACGCTATTGCTTCATCAATCATCGGTGGAACAATGCTTACAGGTGGTGTTGGTAACCTTATCGGTACACTTTTCGGTGTATTGTCACTGTGTACAATCCAGACAATCGTTGCGTCAGCAGGTCTTGACGATGCATGGTGGACTGGAATCACAATTGCTGCTATGCTTTGCATTTTCCTTATCATCCAGAGTGTTGTAATGGTTCAGAAGCAAAAGGCATTAAAGGGTTAGGACAAATCTTTTATGAAAAAAATTGCTAAAATAGCGATGGTACTGCTCCTGTCAGTGGCTGTAATGGCTGGCTGCGGGAGCAGTCTTGCACAGATGGATAATACAAATGAGGGCACCACTGAGGAAAAGAAGCTTATCACAGTAGGTTTTTCGCAGTTGGGAGCAGAATCTGACTGGAGAAGTGCCAATACGGTATCGATGCAGTCAGCATTTGTTCCTGAAGAGGGATATAACCTCATTTACAAAAACGGTCAGCAGAAGCAGGCCAATCAGATAACAGCTATCAGAACCTTTATTCAGCAGGAGGTGGACTACATAGTTCTAGCGCCTGTTACAGAGAGCGGATGGGATACTGTTCTTGGCGAAGCCAGAGATGCAGGAATTCCTGTGATCCTCGTTGATAGAAGAGTAGATGTTCCTGATAAGACACTGTATTCCTGCTGGGTTGGTTCAGATTTCGAGCTGGAAGGCCGTAAAATGGCTGCCTGGATAAAGAGTTATGCTCAGAGCATTGGTATGGATGCGGATGAGCTCCATATAGTTAATATTCAGGGAACAATAGGTTCAACTGCACAGATAGGCAGAACCAGGGGACTTGCTAATGCAGCCAGAGAAAATGGCTGGGATCTTATGGCTGAGGTATCAGGAGATTTCACTGAGACCAAGGGCAGAGAGGTTATGGCAGGTCTTTTGAAGCGCTTTGACAACATAAATGTCGTATACTGTGAGAACGATAACGAGGCAATTGGAGCTATTGATGCTATCGAGGCTGCTGGTAAAAAAGTTGGATCAAACCTTAGAAAAGGTGAGATCATGGTTGTTTCTTTTGATGGAGTTAACAAAGCGGCTCTGGACTACGCCAAAGAGGGCAAGATTTCATGCATCGCTGAATGTAATCCTCTTCATGGACCAAGAGTTAAGGCGCTTGTTGACATGCTGGTTGCTGGAGAAACTCCGGATAAATTCAACTATGTTGACGAGAGGCTCTTTAGTTCAATCCCTGATGTGACCGAGGTTGAAGTAGATGGCGTAAGCTATGCTGTTCAGAGCATAGACAATTAATATGTCTGACAATTTATCAATATTTTATTTGTAAACTAACGAATTAATAGCCATAATAATATTGGTAGGATGTTTTCTAAGGAGGTCACTATGAAGAGAAAGATACTGATAGCCGATGATACGACCTTTATGAGAGAAATGCTGAAATCTGCACTTGACCCTGAGAAGTTTCAGATTGTTGGGGAGGCGACGGATGGAGTTCAGGCCGTTGAATTTTACAAGGAAAAGAAGCCTGATCTCATGATACTCGATATTAATATGCCTAAAATGAACGGGATTGACGCTCTTACTGAGGTTATCAAGTACGACGGCAATGCCAATGTTATCATGTGCTCAGATCAGAAATATGAGAACATGATCGTAATGGCTATTAAGAGAGGCGCCAAGGACTTTGTTATCAAGCCATTTACTGCTGCAGACGTAATGACAGCGGTTAATAAGGTGTTTAATAACGACGATGAATAAATCCATTTAATTTATTGCATAATAATGGCCTGCTGGAATACTAGATTCTGGCAGGCCTTTTCTTGTCTTATGTGAAAAGATATTACTTCTTGGTTTTATATTTCTCTGTAGCTTCTTTTAATGTCCTCTTATCGATCTTGCCCTCTGCAATTGTGCTGGCCATCCAGAGCTTGAGGGATTCTACTGTAAGGTCGATCTGATCAAGCTGCTCCTGGATTCTGACAAAATCTGGAAGTTCGTCCTCTGTGATCTCGCCATCAGCTGTGATGTCGATGAGGCGGTCTTTTTGCTTATCAAGTGAGTTGAGAGCAGATAACATACCAAGGACAATCTCTGAAAGAGATGAAATCTTAACCTCAGGTACTGATTCCTGACCGATTCGGCACTCGTGAGTACAGTAGTAATTGCACAGCTCTGGCTTCTTGTAAGCTGTAGCCATATCTACAACATCCTCAGGATAGATAGCAGTTTTGCCAGTCTCCATTTTCTCGAGACGGCTCTCACTGATGGTTCCAATGATCTCGCTGGCCTGTGCTCTTGTAAGTCCGGCCTCTTCGCGGCTCTCAAAGTATATGTTCTTGTTCTCTCTAATTGATCTCTTGCCCATTTGTTATCCCCTTAAAAACCCTTATATATTGCGTTTCCATGTGACTGAATTCCACAACATCTATATATTATCTTATTTCTTGGAAAAAATGAAGCTAATTTGCATGATTAATTAAGCAAATGCGATATAATGAAAAAGGCGTTTAATGCTATGGAATTTGATGCTTTTAAGGCATTACAGGAAAGGAAACTATATGATTACAAGATATCTGCATGACAATTGGGAAATGCGCAGAATGGATCAGGACAAGTGGTACAAGGCTACTGTTCCTGGAACTGTTTATACTGATCTGCTTGATAATGGCCTCATGGAGGATCCATATTACAGGGATAATGAGGATGAGGCGCTTCGCCTTATGGACTATGACTATGAGTATCGCATGAGCTTTGCAGTTCCTGAGGATGATGAGCTTATGGGCTGCGATGAAGTACTGCTCAAATTCGAGATGCTCGATACTGTAGCAGACATTTATCTCAACGGCAATCTTGTGGACAGCGTCTGCAACATGCATAAGACATATGGATATGGCGTAAAAGAGAGTTTAAAGGCCGAAAACGAGCTTAAAATTGTTTTCCACTCTCCTAATGCCTTTATTAAAAAAGAATTCGAAAATGACCCCGTATTAGGCTCTGAGGACTGTACTAAAGGATTCCCTAAGCTCCGTAAGGCTCACTATATGTTTGGCTGGGATTGGGGCCCAAGACTGCCCGATGCAGGTATCATGAGACCAGTAAGTCTCGTTGGAATAAAGAAAGCTACACTGTCAGATGTTTATGTGAGACAGAATCATGAAAATGGCAAGGTAACACTGGCTGTAGAAACGCAGTGCAGATTAGCTCATACAGAAAACTTTGACTGGAATAACAAGGATAGATTGATAACAACTGTTACTGTTACAGATCCCGATGGTAAGGTGGTTGTTAAAGATCTAGGTGCTCCATACAGAGTAGATATCGAGAATCCACAGCTCTGGTGGCCAAATGGCTATGGTAAGCAGCCTCTTTATACTGTAAGAGTAGAGCTCAAGGATGCTGATGGTGAGCTTCTGGATGTTTGGGAAAAGAGAATTGGTCTTAGAACCATGACTATTTCCAGACAGAAGGACGAATTTGGTGAGGAGTTCTGCCATGTGGTTAATGGCGTCAAGATTTTTGCCATGGGTGCAGATTACATTCCACAGGACAATATCCTTAGCCGAGTTAACAAAGAGCGTACAAGACAGCTTCTTACACACTGCGTTAACTCACACTTTAACTGTGTCAGAGTATGGGGCGGCGGATATTATCCAGAAGATGATTTCTATGATCTATGCGACGAGCTGGGACTTGTTGTATGGCAGGATCTGATGTTTGCATGCGCTGTTTACAGACTTACAGAGGACTTTGAGCAGAGTATCTGCGAAGAAGTTACTCAGAATGTTCAGAGACTTCGTCATCATGCCAGCCTTGGACTTTGGTGCGGTAACAACGAGATGGAGCTCTTTGTAGGACAGGAGCACTGGGGAGCTAAATTCACTCTTAAGTCCGACTACGTTAAGATGTATGAATATCTTTTCCCAAGACTTCTCAAGGTATTGGATCCACAGACCTATTATTGGCCTGCCAGCCCATCATCAGGCGGCGGATTTGATGACCCTAATGATGAGAACAGAGGAGATGCTCATTACTGGGAGGTTTGGCATGGCAATCAGCCATTTACAGCGTATCGTCAGTTCCACTTCAGATACCTGTCAGAGTTTGGCTTCCAGTCATTCCCTTCAGTTAAGACTATTGAGACCTTCACTGAGCCAGAGGACCGCAATATCTTCTCATATGTGATGGAGAAGCATCAGCGTAACAATGCGGCTAATGGTAAGATCATGAACTATATGAGCCAGACTTTCCTCTATCCAGAGAGTCTTGATGAGCTTGTTTACTATTCTCAGCTTCTTCAGGCTGAGGCTATCAGATATGGCGTTGAGCACTTCCGTAGGAATAGAGGAAGATGCATGGGTACAGTGTATTGGCAGCTCAATGACTGCTGGCCAGTAGCATCATGGGCTTCTATCGACTATGCAGGCAGATGGAAAGCGCTTCAGTATTATGCTAAAAGATTCTTTGCTCCAATCCTTATTTCATGCGAAGAGAAGGGATACCTTGATCAGAGAATCAGCGTAAACGACGATGCGGATCCAATCAAGAAGTCAATCAGACTCAATGTTCAGAATGAGACCATGGATAAGCATGATCTTGAGGTCAGATGGCAGCTTAGAAATTCAAAAGCTGATGTTATTGAATCCGGTGCGGAAATCCTCACAGTTGAGCCGCTTTCCACAACCTGGTTTGAGGAAAAAGACATGGATCATGCGGAACTTCGTGAGAACTATGTGAGCTATCAGGTACTGGAAAAGGGCGAGGTTGTATCAGAGGGAACAGTTCTTTTCTGCCCTCCTAAGCACTTTAAATTCGAAGATCCTGAGCTTGAGTATAGAATTGAAGGTGATGAGATTGTGGTTTCTGCCAAGACATATGCTAAGAGTATTGAGATTCGCAACGAGAACGATGATCTTCTCTTATCAGACAACTATTTTGATCTTAATGCCGGAGAGAAGAGAGTTCGTATACTCAGCGGAAATACTGAAGGTTTGAAGGTTAGATCTGTGGGAATCAGGAAGTAACTGAAGGTCAGAAATGCTATCAAAAAGTTATAAAATTTTTACGTTTTACCGTACGGAGATATGATAAAATTTTCCTGTGAAAGGAGAAATTCGTATGGCAGATAGTAGAACAGATTTGATCAATCAGCTTGCAGCCAGTATGGGTGCTGGAGATTATGCCAAAACCAGATTTGAAGAGTCCAGGTTTGATCCAGAGACCGGTACATTATACTGTGATGGATACGTTATTTCCAAGTCGGTCATTGATGAAGCTATGCAACATTTTAAATTGATGCAGAGTAAATGCGATATGAATGACCCGGCCTCACGACACATGGCGCTGATATATAAAACTGCTATTGAGGGCATCAAGAAGCTCAGAGAGGCAGAGAAAAAAGAATAATTAAACGGGTCACTTGGGTTAATCCCCAGTGACCTTTTTTATTGAGTGGATAAATAAACGCTTTAATGATATGATTAATATGACACTCAGTATGCCTACAAAGTATGTGGAGGGACGCATAATGCAGAATTACAATAAGATTGAATATGCTGGACATAGCGATGTTATTTTGAGAATTACACCAGGTCATTTTGTTACACCACATTCCCATGTCAATTATTTTATGGATCTAAGTGATACCAAGGCTAGAATGAAAGAGGCCAGAGCAACAGGCGAAGCTCTAGCAGAAATGTATCTTGCATCTGATGTCATCGATACGATCCTGTGCCTTAACGGTATGGAAGTAGTAGGTTCATATATGGCAGATAAGCTTACCCAGGCGGGAATTATCTCCATGAATTCACATAAGACTATGTATATTACACAGCCTGAGACCAATGTTAACGGACAGATGATGTTCAGAGACAATATCAAGCACATGATCAATGGCAAAAAGGTTTTGATTCTTATTGATTCTGTAACAACGGGTGGAACACTTCAGGCAGCCCTTGATTCAGTAAGATTCTATAAGGGCGAGGCTGTTGGTATCTCAGCTGTATTCTCTATCGCTACTCAGATTGAGAATACTCCTATCAGAGCTCTTTTCTCCAGAAGAGATTTCCCAGATTATGCAAGCTACAGTCATGACAACTGTCCTCTTTGCAAATCAGGAGTTCCTGTTGATGCTATCTGTAATGGATACGGATATTCTACGATTTGAGAATTAGATTTGATGAACGTAGTAGGAAGCAGCGCAACACGTGAAAGTTGCTCTGCTTCTTTTTTTGTAAAAAAGTATAAAAAAACGGACTATTTAGTGCCACATTTACGCTCTTTATAATGTTTTTGGTATATAATAACTATTACTGTTCGTAATTATATGACAGAGGAGAGTAGTGTATGGGACAAATAGAAGAGTTGGAGTACGAGCTGACTACGATACAATATCAAGTTGATCGTATTCAGAAAAGTCTTGATAAGTCCAGAGAGATGATCGGGAATATCAAGCAAAATCAGGAAAATCTGATGGCTCAACAGGCAGCTATGGCCCAGAGATTGAAGCAGGCAGAAGTTGACAAGCAGGTAGTACCACAGCCAATGCAGCAGATACCAGTTCAGCCACAGCCAGTACCTGTAGTTCAACAGGTACAGCAGCAAGTGCCAGTTCAGCCGATTCAGCAACAGGCACCAGTGTACAGAGTGGTTCAGCCAGGTCAGGTGATGATTCAGCCTAATGCAAATCAGAATCAGCGGAAGAGAGCTGGTAATGTATTTAAGCCTGCTGAGAGCACAGAATCATGGATTGGTAAACATCTCATGAGCATTTTTGCCAGCGTTTTGATATTTGTAGCACTTGTTTTATTTGCTAGTCTTATCATTCCTTATCTTGGGGATGGCGTGAAGATCACAATGATGTTCACAGCAAGCATTGGAATTTCAGCGTTCGCTTATTACATGCACAAGAAGAAACCTGAGAATTCATTATTTACCGCGCTTTTAGCATGTGGAATAGGTTGCTGTTATATATCTATTCTTGTAACGAGGATGTCGTTTGAAGCTATTGGCGACATTGCAATGTATGTACTTATGCTGATCTGGGGCGCAGCAGTTTTGTTCCTTGCTCGCAAGGAGAACTGGCTGTTCCAGGTTATCAGTAATGCAGGTTTTGTGATTTCATCACTGCTTGCTTTTGCTATAAATGATGAGGCACTTATCATTCCTCTTTTAGCATATCTGATCATTATGGGCGGAGCTCATTTGTATATCTTCTGGAAGAATGATCTGCAGCGTAAGATTCAGTGTGGAGTTAACCTTGCTATTATGGCTCAGTATTCATGTGTACTCAGATTTGCATTCGATGGAGGCGTAGCTTATACAATAGCATTTGTTATCATGACAATCCTTGCTCTTGCAGCATTTGTGTACTTTACTTTTGGAGATCTTTTCAAGGAAAAGACATCAAATCCATACTTTGCACTAGCTAGTGCAGCAGTTCTTGCTATTACTTATTTTGGAATTCTTAGTGCTTTTGATACACCAGATATTGTCAGAGTTATTGGTTTACTCGCTATCGGAGTGGCTGCAGAAGTCGCTATGATCATGACAGATAAAAAGGATACTGCTAACTATTACTCATTATTTAGCATTATCTGGATCAGTGTATGGCTTGTGATCGCATCAATATTTGCTTATAGCAATGTAAATGAATTCTTTGATACAGGAATTCTCTACCTGTTCCTTGCACCACTCGCTCTTTGGGGAATCAAGACAGGTAATAAGTATTATAAGTGGCAGGCATTTGTTATCGCAGCTATTCTCGCAGTTATCGAGGTATGCGGTGGCGAATCAGTTATGTTCAGTATAATGGCATTTGCATTTGCTCTGCTTGTATTCGTAATTGAGGCATTCATCTTAAATGACAGCGCTGAGCTTAAGCTTACTTACTATGTATTTACACTTATCAATCTTTTGATCATGATGTACGCTATTTGCGGAAGGGACGAGGTTACAGGTGATTGGAAGACTATTCTTATGACAATACCTGCAGGTCTTTTAAATGCAGTTATGCTCCTGCGTAAGCTTGATAGAGACGCTAATGGTGAGAGTAATCACGAGATCTGGATTCTGCTTAATGTTCTGAACGTAGTAGGAATGCTTGTTGGATTGTTCGGAATGGTATCATTTGATGAGAAATTCACAGCCAGCATCGCTCTTGTGTACACTGTTACTCTTGCAAGCCTTAACCTTAAGCATCACATTGAAGGCACCAGCGACGAGAAGCTCTATGCCGGAATCAAGTATGGTATCATCCTTCTTGCAGCTCCGTACAGCTACGATGCTAAGGGCTATGTTGCCAGCGTATTCATTCTGATCTATGCAATTCTTTGTATTCTTATTGGCTTTAGTAAGAAATATGGAGCAAAAGAGCTTCGTGTATACGGACTTGTTATTTCAATGATATGTGTAGTTAAGTTCATCATGTTTGATACAACTTACGAGAATACACTTGGACACGCACTTAGCTTCCTTATCAGTGGTATCCTCTGCTTCGGTATTAGTGCTATATATAACCACTTCGAAAAGAGAGAAGTTCCAGAAAAACAGGAAGAAAACGCATAAAACTATGGTCCCCAGTACCTTCGAACAGGTACTGGGGATTTTTTGTGCCTACTAATGTTACAAAAATGCAAAAAATATATACAATTCCGATAAAAGTCTATATATTTATAGATACTGGTTTGAGAATATTGAATAAAGTGATGTGGGGTGTTTTATGATTGATACTAATTCTTTATCAGATATTGCAAGCAATGTGAGTGGTATTAGTTTTTTGTCAGATATTACATACAATATAGGTGGCATAGCCAATGTTATTACTCTTATTACTGGAATTCCGGCTTTGGCCGCTATGGCAAAGAACTTTTTTGAGCCTAATAGAGTTCTCCCGGAGCCAATCTTTTTTATAAGAACATATAGTGATAGAAGAAAGCTTATTGGCAATAAAAAGAATTATGAAATAAGTGCGTTCTTTTTTGTCCTTTTTGCACTAATTGCATTGGCTGCATATATTGAGACAACTGTAGAAGACGTAAATGTATATTTAGGAGTTATTTCCTTATTGTTTTTTATTTCAGGTGTATTTTTTACTATTTCATTTATATTTTGGATTACTTATAGTCTTAAAGAAAGTGCTAATAGGGCGCCTAGAATGGGGGCTTATAGAGCATTATTGAATTGGGGAAGGATCTTTTCTTATAGCTTTGGAATCACATTTTCGCTAATTAGTTTTGTGGGTATCTCATTAAAGCTAAGTGAAGCCCAAAAGGTTTCTGATATTGTTGTGCCGAGCGTACTATTAACGATAGTGGATGTCTTTGGCGTAGTTGCTTTGTATTATTCTTGTAGTAACGCTGATAACAAGGATAGTGACGTTGCCATGGCATATGTTACTGACAACGTAGAAAATAAGTATATTCATTTTAAAGAGGATGGAAAATATGTATGCACGGATAAACCATTTTTTACTGGGTGTAAAGATTATGAGTTGGTTAATGAGAACGAGTTTGATGAAAAAAAGATACGTGTAATCAGAGATGTGGTTCACAGCCAAATAGTAGATATAGATAAAATTCAAACAAGAATATCTGACAACAAAACGACAGTAGATGAGGCGATAAAAACAGTCTTATTAAAAGGAAATTATGAGAAACTAAGTGCTGAGGAAATTGCCAAAATAAATGATTTTTGTAAACGAGAATTCCCAAGTGTTTTCGACAGTATCCTAAGGTTTCTAGGAAAGATACTTAAGGCTGTTGTCAAATTCTTCAAAGCCATATTCTTTATAATCAAGGTTATTCTTGGAGTTATTATTTGGATTTTTATATTGATTCGTAGAGGCTATTTCTGGTTAAAAAAGAACGGTAAAAGAAAAGTTGAAGAGTCCCAAAATCGCAAGAACAATGATGATAACGACGATGATGGTACAATACCACAGGGCAATTAGATGAATAGCGAAATGCATAACAGTGCAGTGGCGGTAAACGCTATTGCGCTGTTTTTGTTTATTGCTAACAAAGATTTTTTTGGAAGCATTAGATATTGTTTAAACAAAACTTAATAGTCTTTTAATGGAATTACAATAGTATACAAATGTGGTCGGAATTATAATCATGATGAAAACTGATATAGGTAAAGTTTATGAGGAAGAAAAATGGATAAGAACTACGATAAATTAGTGATTTCTACAAAAAAGTATGCTGGAAGTACTAGCACTGTGTCTGCTAGGCTTCCAGTTTTATTAATTGAACGTATTGATAGGATAGCAAAAGAAACCGGGAGAACAAGGAATGAAATCCTCGAAAGATGCATTGAATATGCTGTAGATAACATGGAAATAGTCTGAAATATTTTACAGATCCTACATGAGGTTATGTTCAAAAAGAAGACCTGTTCTTTTTGGCTACTGATGGATGCTGGGAACATATATATGATGAGGATTTTTCTGACTGCAGAAAAGGATACGAAGGATGAAGATGGAAATAAGATACCATATGAAGTTGTATTTAAAGATATAAACATAATCATACCTTATGATAAGACTCCATGAGAACGGGTAGATACTTTATATTAGCATCTATAACTAAAATAAATAATCTTGTATTAAAAAGGGGAGCTTCGCTCCCCTTTTCTAATACCTGAATTATAAATGCTGATCTCTGTCGATCTTATCGTAGTGTTTGAGCAAAATTGGTTCGATGGCTGCTGTAAGCTTCATGTCGAGATTGAAGATGTATACAGTGAAGGTCAGCACAAAGAATGCAACAATAACAATTGCTATTATTTTTAGAACAAGTAAAAATGTGGCCATTTTGTTCCTCCAATTACTATTTTTATATCAAATGTATTACTACATTTGCTGCTATATTTGTGTCTCTATTTATTACTCAATTTAATTATTATTACTCAATATAAGTATCATTGAGGTCTGATTACCATGACATATCGTCTGGAAGAATCTCAAGTGATGGATCAATAGGTTCTTCCTGCATAACTGTACGCATGAAGGAGTTGATCTGATCACGTACGCCCTGACGGGAAGTGATACGTGGGTCGAAGAGGTCATGTGATACCCATACAAGAGGAATACCCTTTTCACGGGCCTTCTCTTCGAATAATCCGTGCATTCCATCAAGAGCCTTACAACTCATGTGCTCCCAAAGAATAACCATATCTGCGTTGAACATCTCAACAAACTCCCAAAGCTCGTCCAAAAGAACCTTGTATCCGCCGTGAGTTCTGTTTCTCATGATCATGTTCTCTGTAAGCCAAGCCATATCGTAGATAGCCTGTTCTCTGTTCTCTGGTGTATCCTCTGTTACAAGCTCTTTGGTTGAAACCATTGAGAGCATATCTGTAAGAGGAACGATGCCCCAGCAGTTAAGGAGCCATAACAGGAAGTCCATGTAGAAGTGTGACTGAACACCCCATACAATGGCACGATGACGGTATTCCTTGGCCATCATCTTCTTCTTGTCATAAGCCTGTCTTGCAAGCTTGGTAATCTTGGCATCAGCCTTCTCAAAAGCAGCAATTCTACCACAGATAGCCATATAGTTAGTTTCAGTATAAAGAGCAAGGTTTGACCCAAATACCTGAGGATATGGTGTACGGTTCATTTCAAGCCATTCCATACGGCACTTGGTTGCGTAGTTAACACGCTTCGCGCATTCAAAGTATGCATCCCAATCCCACTTGTGGCCTGTGTGTTTCTCTACGAAAGCGATGGCATTACGAATTTCCTGAGCAGCGTAGTCCTGAACATCGTCTTCTCTGTGACGAAGTGGAGCAGCAAGCTGGAATACAGGGATTCCGTTCTCGTGCTCAAGACGCTGAGAAATAACACCGTTACCAAGAAGAGATCCGTCGCAGGTAGTATTACACTGAATAGCACATGCGCCAAGGATTGGAGCATCATCGTCAATTGAAACTCCGGCTTCAGCCTCTGGCATAGGGCAAACATCACCTGCAAGGCCAAACTGCTGTGCAACGTCGATGTAGTGGCAAGCAGCACGCTGATTAAGAAGAACTGAAACGTAAGTAGATGGAGTTTCACGGCTCAAAACCTTGAGGTTAGGGAAGCCCATCATTACAGCTGTCATCTCGTTCTCGTCAACCAGAACAACCTGATCAGAGAATTTCTTGTCGTTACCGATTCGTCTGTCTCCTCTAAAGAGAGCATCAAGGAGGTTTGCAACGTCCTTGATAACCAGATCTTGCTCTGTGTGGCAGATTCTGAGGTATTCTCCTCTAAGTCCCTGAGTATGTCTGTCTACCATCATAGGAACAGCCAGATAATTGGCCATCCAACGGTATCTGAACATAGCCTTGACGTTACGTGGTTTAGCTACGAATTTAGCAAGTGTCATCATGATCCAGAGCCATCTGGAATAATCATATAATGTGTCTCTAAGTCCACGCCATTCACGACGTTTGCGGACTCTGGAGCCTTCTTTATAAAAATCGCCTAATCTGTCGGCGCCAATCTGTTTAGCCATTTACTGCACCTCTCTGTATCTTTTTGATCTCGATGCTCTCGACAAAAGCCTGTACTCTGGTCTGCATCTGTCCAGAAACACCGATGGAATATGGTCTGTCTACAGCGAGAACAGGATAGCCATATTTATCTCTCAGGATATTGGAGCCCATCATCTTCTCATATGCCCATGGATCGCAGAACTTCATCTGCTGATAGATGATACCGTCAGCCTTGTATTCCCTGGCTAGTTCATCGATATAAATTCTTCTGTGGTCCATTTTGTCTGTGTTCATGAATCTAGGACATTCGCCCTTGTTCATGTAAGCTCGGCAGATCTGAGTAAGTGCATCCTCTTCGTCATTAAGAACAATAGGATTTCTGCCTGGAAGAGAGCCGTAGCAGAAACGGTCAGCACACACATAAGCGCCGCAGTCCTCGATCAGCTTGATGAAATCTGTATCATCAACCTCAGAGCCTGCAACAAGTACTCTGGCTCTGAACTTGCTCTTTTCATCAGGCTCACGTGTCTTGAGCTCTTCGAGAGTCTCTTCAAGCTTGTCTACGAGAAGATATTTAGGTGCAACGTAAGTAGAAAGAGTAGTTACAGCAAATTCATAGCCTGTAATTCTAGGATTTTCTTCCTTACGATAATCGCCGATTGCTCTGATAAGTTCACAGATGTGGTTATGCTCTTTGACAGCCTGTCTGATGGCAGCATCGGAAATATCAATTCCGTAGTGCTCATGAAGTGGATTTAAAATGTGATTCTTACACTGAAGAACATAAAGATTAAGACCGTTATCGTCGGCCTTCATAGGAATCTCCATGTACTGGAAAAAGAAATTCTCTTTACCTTTTCCCATGGTCTTAAGAAGTTCCATGTTCTCTATGCAGCGGTTCATCATTGAGCATCCATCAGGCGTGATGATGCAGTCGGCAAAATTAAAGCCGCCTTCAATGGCACGCTCCAAAAGTGCTCTGGAATACTCGCATAAAAAACTCGTCATATAATATGTAGAAATATCAAGAGAGCCTGTTCTAGGCGCACGAAGTCTAGCTGAAAAACATCCCCCAAGATTAAGAAGCGGCTCAGGTGTATTCTCGCAGGTATATGCAACGCATACCTTTGAATCAGCCTGGGCCTGGCGAATCAACTCGTTATTAGCCTCTAAGAGTAGATTCTCAAAGAAAATCAAATGCTTTAAATCTTTCACTCTTTCCCCGTCCTTACAAATTATTAAATAAAAATAAAATTTTTATAAAGATAGTCTAAATGAACAAGACACATGTGTCAATTATTAGTGCAAAACATATAAAAAAGGCGTAAAAAAGGCCCGCGACCGGTTAACAACCAATCACAGGCCCTTTATAAACGGGTTTAAATTATTTGTGATACTCTGTGTGAGCGTCGCTAACATAAGGAAGCTCGATAAGTGCCTTACAAACATCTGTAATAGCCTCGTAAGAAGCCTCGTTAGCCTCGAATCTATAGCATCTCTCATAAGGATGTGTCTTGTAGCTGCTTGAAGTCATTGCCTCGATTTCAGCAATAAGATCAGCTGTAAGCTCTGTACCCTCAGTGAACTCAACTACGATATCTCTCTCCGTATCAGATGTAATAGCAGACTCAACAGCTGCGTTTCCGCATCCTGTAAGCATAAAGCAACCTATAACTACTGCAATAAACATTTTATAGTTCTTCATGTTTTGTTTCTCCATTTTTTATAAAAACTTTATAAACGACATTGAGCAATATAACAGAGAAATAAACGTTTGTAAATACTATTTACGAAAAAACAAAAATTCAATATTACGTGCATCAGCTGAAATAAAGTTCGTCCTTACAGCCGCTGGTTTAGCGGGTTTTCGAGCCTGTTTTTAAAACCGTGAATATTTTGTGAACGAGTAATTTTTGAGTTACTTAATCCACTGTTACATCATAAATTTCATTCTTCCAATCGATAATAGGTCTTGCATCAGGACCAAATAATTCTGACGGAATATCTGCTCTGTCAAAAAAGCGATGTTCCAGAACCTCACTGTCGCTGTCTGAGATCTCGCCATCATAGGCTTTAGTAATGAAGATAACAGATAAAGAGTAGACAACATCCATATTAGGATAGTGAATTTCCCTGTCGTCTCCGGAATACAATCCGAAGAGCTTAAGGTCTTTTACCTTAATTCCAACTTCCTCGCTAAGCTCTCTTGTGGCTGCCTGTATATAGGTTTCGCCTGGCTCAAGGGCACCTCCTGGAACGCACCATTCGCCGGTGTCACTTCTTTTCTGCAAAAGAAGCTGACCTTTCTCATTTTCTATCAAAACGCCGCAGCCTACCGTCATTACGAGGTCGTGACCAACATGCTTACGCATAGATTTAATATAATCCATATGAAAAATCCCCTTATTTAGCATATTTTATAATATAATAACATTATATCTAAAAACATAATCTTAATAGAGGGAGAGATGTATGAAGTTGAAAAAAGTTTTAGGGGTAATTACCAGCGCTCTCAGCGTTATTATGCTGTCAACAACGGTTTATGCAGGAACAAATGAGCTGACAGGACTTGAGATAAGCGACGAGCTTGTGGCACAGAGACCTGTAGCTATTATGGTAGATAATGAAAAGAAAGCTCTAGCTCACTACGGTACAGCAGAAGCAGATATTGTCTACGAGATGATGAACAGTACAGCAAATGGCCGCGTTACAAGACTTATGTGTCTGTACAAGGACTGGGCAAATCTCCAGCAGACAGGAAGTATTCGTAGTACACGTACTACAAACGTAATGCTGACAGGAGAGTACAACGCCGTTCTGATCCACGACGGTGGTCCATTCTATATAAAGAGCTATCTGAAGCAGCCTTATGCTACACATATCAGCGGTGGTTTCTCCAGAATCAAGAATGGTAAGCCTACAGAATTTACTGAGTACGTATTCGGACAGGAGCTGGTTAACAGATTTGCTAAAAGTGGAATCTCAACAGCATATACTATGGCACCTGAGAGAGGCTCACATTTCCTGTTTACAACAGCTGATACAGACCTTGCAAGTGAAGCAGCGGTCAATATTGTAGATCTCAGTAATATTTTCGTTCACAATAAGAGCCAGTTATTGTTTAATCCAGGAAGCAGAACCTACGATTATTACGAATATGGCAGTCAGCACTTTGATGCTGAGGACGCACAGCCACTTACATTTAAGAATGTTATTCTGCAGAATACATCATTTAAGCAGCTTGATAAGAATGGATATCTTACCTATAACGTAGTAGGTTCAGGAAATGGCTACTACCTGACAAATGGTAAGGCAGTTCCTATTACCTGGTCCAAGGGTAGCGAGACAGCAATCACTCATTACTTTGATGCAGCTGGAAATGAGATCGCAGTAAACAGAGGAAAGACCTATATCGGACTTGTTCCATCTGATACATGGGATAAGCTTGTATTCAACTAAATAATCAATGAATTGAACAGGGATAGTTATATAACACATATATGTTATATAACTATCCCTGTAATTATGTTCTAATATTTACACACCTGACGATGGGCTCATCTCCACAATTCAGATAGGCATACCCTCTGTACATTGTTGTCGAAATCCCAGGTGTGACAAGCTCCGCCCATGCAGTAATTGCGATCCTGGCAGTTCTTGCAGGTCTCATTGTCTTCAGCTTTATCACGTCTGAATATCTTAAATTCATTCTTCCAGATATCTGAAAATCTGCGATCGTGGATATTTCCCTGAATAACGCTTGGAGTTCTCTCGATATCAAGACAGCCTGTCACATCTCCTGTGCAGGTGATACTTGCGATAGTAGTTCCAGCCATACAGGTAAAATACCAGTCTCTGACTTCTCGCTCATAATCAAGGCCAAGATAGTGGCTGCAGCCGTAGCTCACAGGCATGTTGTCAGCTCTTTTGCTGCGGATGAAATCAAAGAGAGTACGTTGGTCTTCTATAGTCATGGCTCTATCAGGGTATTCAAGCGCTCTTCCAATAGGCTCAACGCCAAGGATTCGCCAATAATCAATATCGAGATCCTTCATTATCTCATAAAGGTCATCGAGCTCATGGATTGTCTCGTGGTTGACTACAGTTGTGACCATTATGGCATCGCAGGTGCCAATATCAATGAGATTCTGTATGCCATACATTGCTCGCCTGTAGCCTCCGGGGAGTCCCCTTAAAGAATCGTGTGTCTGTTCGAGACCATCTATGCTGACTGAAATAGTGTTCATTCCGCATCTGGACAGCATTTGTGCGATATCAGGTGTTATCAAAATGGCATTTGAAGTCATTCCCCATTTAAAGCCAAGCTCGTGAGCATAGCTCATGACCTCTTCAAAGCCTGGGTATAACAATGGTTCGCCGCCGGTCACATTGATCTGAGGAAGATGATCTGCAAAGTCTTCCTTAACCTGGTCCAAGATGCTTTTCCAGTCAGCTACTGTCAGCTCTGTAGCCTGTATATCGCCACATCTGGAGCCGCAGTGCCAGCAGTGTTCATTGCAACGAAGCGTAAACTCAAAGAACAGCTGATGCAAGATCGGCTGTTCAAAGAGCTCTTTATGCACTTTGTATTGGATATCTAAATGAGATTTCTTGAGTTTCCTGGTGTTCATGATATGACCTCTATTACTTGGATTCTACAGGAGGTCCGTAAACCGCAGGAACTGGCATTGTCTTGGGATCGACGTATTCAATATCATCGCTTAAAAGAGATGATGAATTAATGGCATTTTGGGCATCTGAATCCGTAACTTCTCCAACCTTGCTAAATGAAATCTTGCCTGTAGCAGCATCAGAATTAGAGCTTTCTGAAGAAGCTGACGCACTCTCAGTAGAGGCGCTGTCAGTAACTGGTTCTGCAGTATTAGCTTCTGCGCTGGCAGTGGAGCTCTCTGCAACAGGTTCATTCTGCGCATTCTGAGTACTTGTCTGGTCGGCACCGATTTCCATACTTGCTCCTTCCGTGTTAGATGTAGATTCTGTTATAGGAGGTCCATAGGCTCCGCAGGCTGTCAGGAATAATCCTGCAAGGCCAGCTGTTGTGCCTATGACAACATGTTTTTTAAGCTTTTTCATACGTGACTCCTTCCCTTTCGAGTTAGATGTTACTGAATATTCTACCATTGACGCAATCTGGTGGCAATTACCAATAATACTGGCGCTTTACATATTCGGAAGTAAAGTTTATTATAAAACTGAACATACAAAAACATCATCAAACATTAAAAAGGATATGACCAGATGAACTATAACATCGACAAAAATGCTTCAGAACCAGCATATATTCAGCTATACAGACTTTTGGTAAAAGATATAGTGGCAGGAGTATACGAATATGATACCAAACTCCCTTCCAAGCGTGTGATAGCAGCGGAAACAGGGATAAGTGTCATTACCGTGGAGCATGCTCTTACTCTTTTAAATGACGAGGGCTACGTTGAGAGCCGGCCACGAAGCGGCGTTGTTGTGACCTATAGAGATGAGGATTTTCTCGGGGGAAAAGAGCCAGCGAAGGTGCAAATTACAGAGAAGACGCCGGAAATTCCCAATACCAGCGATTTTCCTTTTTCTGTCCTCACTAAGACCATGAGAAGAGTAATGCTTGATTATGGGGAAAGGATACTTATAAAATCCCCAAATCACGGTTGTCTTGAACTTAGAAATGAGCTGTGTCAGTACCTTGCAAGGAGTAGAGGAATTTCAGTCAAGTCTGATCAGGTGATAATAGGCTCTGGAGCAGAGTACCTTTATGGCCTTATAGTTCAGCTCCTAGGAACGGACAGAGTATACGCCCTTGAAAACCCATCTTATAAGAAGATAAGGGATGTGTACGAGGCTCTTGGTGTTACCTGTGACATGCTGACAATGACAGAAGAGGGGCTTGCATCAGATGATCTTACAAGGACCAAGGCCAGAATTTTGCACGTAACTCCTTTTAACAGCTATCCAAGCGGAGTTACAGCCAGCATTTCCAAGAAGCTTGAGTACATCAGATGGGCCAAGCAAAGAGATGGCGTTCTCATAGAGGATAACTACGATTCAGAGCTTACTGTATCAAGAAAGGCAGAAGAACCACTTTTTTCCATGGCTCAGGATGCAGCGGTAATATACCTTAACTCTTTTTCCAGAACAATAGCTCCGTCCATGCGAATTGGATACATGATCCTGCCTGAGAGTATGGTCTCAGAGTTTAATGACAAGCTTGGATTCTATTCCTGTACAGTGCCAATATTCGACCAGTATGTAATAGCAGAGCTGATCAAGAGCGGAGATTTCGAGAGACACATCAATAGAGTAAGACGGAAAAAAAGACAGAATTAATGTTATCATAATAGTGTGTGGATGTGTATTAAATAGTATTTATATTTTATCCTAAAATGCCGATATAATACGTAGGAGTCTGCGTTTGATACTTATAGGAGTGTAGTCTGTGGAAACAACTCGAAAGCCTCTAAAAAGAAGTATTTTCTTATATTCTTTGGTGTTCATAACCTTACTATGCCTTATTTTGAGCATCATGACATACTATACCTACACTACATCTTTGTATAGGTCCTATGACAAAAGAATGAAAGACATCCTCGACTATGTGTACACCCACATTGATATTGAGGATTTGTCTGAGTGCGTAGATACTGGCGTGGAATCCGAGAAATACTACGAGTTAGTAAGCTTTATGGATTCCATTATGGAAGATTTTGACATTCACTATCTTTATATAGTTCGACCTGCTGGTGTTGATGGGAAACAGGGTGTGTACAATATCATTTCTGCAGATACGGCCTATGGCAGGGAACATGATCCCGACGGCTATTATTTGAACTACCTCATGGAAGATGTATACGATATAGAGACTGCTGATCTGTACCAGAAAATGCTTGATAAGGATGAAATCAGCTATTTCAAGAACTTTAGCTACTGGGGTTATGATTATACAGCGCTCATGCCACTTATCAATTCCAAGGGTGAGCATTTCGCAGCTCTATGCGTCGATATAGAAGTAGATGATGTTCAAAAAGCTATTGCCAACTATACAGTCGTCAATGTTATTCTGATCATTCTTTTGGGAAGCGCGTTTATTTCGTTCTTCCTGGTTTGGATGTCTCATAACATAACAGAGCCGATCACCAAGCTGGAAAAAGCAGTGGTATCCCTTGCTAAAAGAAGCCACGAACAGACAAACCCAGAGCTTCTCAAATATGAAGATCCACATATCCATACCCATAACGAGGTTGAATCGCTGTCTAATGCTGTGAATCAGATGTCCGAAGACATGCGCGCCTACGTAAAAAATATAGTGGATGCCGAGGTTAAGGTGGAGGATATGAAGAATCAGGTAAGTCACATGGATGTCGTGGCTCATCAGGATCCTCTCACTCACGTCAAGAACAGGGCCTGGTACGATAAGGTTCAGGAAAGAGTTGACGAAGATATTGCCAATGGAAGAGCGCGCTTTGGAATCATCATGTCAGATCTCAATAACCTCAAGAAGGTCAATGATAATTATGGCCATGAGCACGGAAACGACTATATCTTTGGCGCCTGCCATCAGATATGTGTAATATTTGATCATTCTCCAGTATTTAGAATAGGTGGAGATGAGTTTGTAGTTCTTTTGGAAAACAGAGATTTTGAAAATCGAAAAGAGCTGATCGCACAGATGAAGGCGGCCTTTGAACTTACATCCAAGGATGAGTCCAAAGAGCCGTGGGAGCGCTATTCAGCAGCAATCGGTGTTGCTATCTACGATAGCGCTATAGATAAGTGTATGAATGACGTATTCAAACGTGCGGATGAGAACATGTACAAGGACAAAGTCGCATCCAAGATGGCAAGAGAGTAATTATAAGAGGAAAATCACTGCAAAGCATGCAAGAGCTGCGAGGGCTGCTGCTATAGACAGGGCCCTTTTTCTTATGACAGAAACATCCACATACTTGCCATTATAATTAATAGTATCAACTATTTTACCGTTCTTTTTAAAGGAATTGCTCATATTTACTGTATTCTCGCTCATGATGTCACCTCCTGGTGGGTATGATTAAACCACTTTCGAACTAGTTTACTCCATGATTATGTTCTAAAATTGTAGACGGGATAAAAAAAGCATAATCATATTCTTAAAGTTTTCTTAAACGTTTTCGGAAAACAGTTCAGCGTATTGACACAATACAGATAAGTATGAAATGCACAAAAATAGACCCTGATATTTGGCATCAGGGCCTATTTACAAATTCGCATATTATCTTGTAACTCTGAACTCGTAGAATTCTCCTGGGTTAAGGATCATCTCTCCAACAAGTTCTTTCATCTTTGTGAAATCATAGTGAAGAGTCTTGGGTACAAGCTCTATCTCTCTTTCTTCTGGCCAAGGCTTAGGAGCAAAGAGCTGAGTCAGCTTGGCGTTCTCATCCTGAATGTGAATAGTCGCATGGATAGGATGTGCCTTACCAGTAACATGTGCATAGAGAATGAACACATCATTATCGTAGTGGAAAAGAGATACATTCCTTCCGGAAACATATACGCCGCCGTAGTTGAATACTGGCTTAACAGCGTCCATAGCCCATTCTGGAATCCTTGACAGATCTGATGGATTCTCAGGAACATTTACCAGATACATCTGGCCTTTTCCATAAGTATCCTTGAGGAAAAGAGATGAATGATACTCGCCAGCACCGCCGTTTAAAAGAGACCAGGACATGTTGTTAGCGTGCTGAATATCAGCAAATGCCACAGGATCATTATCTTCAAGATATCCAGCTGGATCATCTGTCTTGTAATATCTTGTTACAGTAAGCTTTCTGCCTGTCAGATAAGCGCTACTAAGGTCTTTCCACTCCTTCTGAGGAGCGTTGGACATAAATCCCGGTGTTACAAAGGCTTTTCCGCCCTTCATCAGGAAGTCTTTTAACTTACTAAATACCTCTGCATCGCACAGAGAACTCTGAGTCAGTAGAACAGAGCCATTTTCTGGGAAAAGAGGTGTTGGATTAAGAGCAAAGCCCTGCATTCCAAGGAAATCCTCTACGTGATTCTCGCCCTCTGAAGCATATGGAATATATGCTGGGATTCCAACAGGTTTACCAGCTTTATCCAGCATCTTATCTATTCTGGTGAGCTGGAGACCAAGTGGTGTAACCAACTTGTTATCAATAAGGTCAGTCCACTGGAAAAGAGTTATCTCCTCAGGCTTAGCAAAGGCAGAGAGATATCCCTGTTCGAGATAGTCATCAATTGGCCAGCACTGATAGGTGTCAAACCAGGTGCCGTGATTGCGGCCGTTAGAAGCATCGTCCATCCATCTTACAAGGCTGTAGCTAAGGTAGGTAGGAAGGTGCTGATCCTGATATGCACTGGCTCTTGTCTCTGTTCCTGTATATACCATGTCAAAAATGTCTTTTTCAACATCTGGTCTGTAGCCTGTAGCGTGGTAGGATTCGCGCCAGTTAGGGAATTTGATGATCATTTTGACATTAGGATTGACCTTCTTGGCTGGTTCAACAACCAGATTCTCAGAAACATCCTTCATAAGTTCTTTTCTGAACTCAACCCAGGTCTTGTCGCCCTTAGCCTTTACGCAGTCCTCGCAGGTACAGTTAGTAAAATAGAAGTCGTCGAGAATGACCTCATCAAACTGCTCGGCGCAGTATTCTGAAACCTTCTGGATGTATTCGCGCATCTTGGGATTGGTGTAGCAGAAAGTACCAAAAAGTCTCTGTCTCTTGGCATCTTCCTCGTCCACATCAGGAACAACCGTAGTAAATCCGCCGGCTACCTCCACGTTTTTGCTCTTAAAGAAGTCAATGTAGCCCTTCATCTTGTCTTTATCTACCCAGTGACCATCTCTGTAGGGCTCAAGGTAAACCTTATCCAGGCCTACATATTTCTCGATAAATTCGTACTGTTTCTTAATTGTCTCGAAATCTAATCTCTCCAGGATCTGTGCTACGCAATAAACTGTAAGTTTGAAGTTATTAAAATGTGACATGCTGGCCTCCTGTAGTCATCTTTATACACTCTTAATTTTACTAAAGTAAACGTTGTTACGCATTAGTTTTGGGCGTAATTCAATATAAAGAGCAAAAGCATTTATCAAAAGAGCTCCGATCCATGCGCTGATCTCTGCATAAGCAGTAGCAGCAAAGCCAATACTTCCGATAAAGAAGGAGATGACGGATATTCTCAGAATCATCTCCAGAATACCTGAAACCATAGGGAGCATAGGCTTGCCCATGCCCTGAACGGCGCTTCTGATAACGAAAAGTGAATCTACGCATATCATCATGATTCCGCATCTAGGTAAAAACTGGCACACAAGAGCTATCTGATCCTGACCGGACAACAAAATTCCTGCAAGGAACTGTGGTTTGATCACCATAAGGGATCCAAAAATCAGATATGTAATTGTAGATATTCCAAGGCAAACATATAATCCGTCCCTGATTCTCTCGAATTTGTGGGCACCATAGTTCTGGCTGGTATAGGCAGACATGGCATTTCCGGCAGTAGTTGCAGGGTTCATGAACAGATTCAGATATTTGCTGCAAGCGGCGTAAGCTGCTGTATAAACTACGCCATAGCCATTTACAAAATACTGAACAACCATGCATCCAACAGCTGTTATGGAGTTCATGAAAGCCATAGGAAGGCCGTTTCCAAGGAGCTCAGCAAAAATCATGCGCTCATTTCCAAAGTCTTCTCTGGACAGCTTGATAAAGTCAATCTTGCGAAGTCGTCCAATACAGATAAAAGAAGAAACTACCTGAGAGCAAAGTGTTGCTATGGCAGCGCCTTCAACTCCTGTGTGGAGAACGAAGATAAAGAAGCTATCAAGACCCAGATTCAGTATGGAAGATATGATGATTGCCTTAAGTGGAGTTCTGCTATCGCCAAGGGATCTCAGAATTGAAGCAGAAATGTTGTAACAGATTCCTGCTGAGAGACCTCCAAAGACAATATATCCATATTTAAGGCTGTCGCCGATGATAAGTTCATCGGTCTGTAACAGGCGCAGAGCATGGGGTAAAAAGATAACGCTTGATACTGAAAGCACAACGGCCAAAATGATACCAAGCTCAATTACTCCTGCAAGCCTGTTTCTTAGTCTTTTCATGTCCTTGGCGCCATAGCTCTGAGCAACAAGTACTCCGAAGCCATTAGCCAGGCCGAAAGAAAAGCCAACAATCAGGAAAAATAGTGAGCCCATGTTGCCAACAGCTGCGAGAGCGTTGTCTCCAAGGCCTTTTCCTACAATCCATGTATCAGCAAAATTGTAGAACTGCTGAAGCATACTTGTCATGAGAAGTGGCCAGTAAAAAGCCAGAATAAGCTTACGTGGGCTTCCCTGGGTAAAATCGATTTCTCTTTTCATAATATAATCCTCATTTCTATGGACTATACTATGCCCCATTTTTGGTAAATTAAATGAAAAATTTGGCTTCTTTTGCCCAATTTTTGTTATTATAGAATTATGAATAATGCAGAAAAAGAGACCATAAATTTTGATGGTCTGTCAGAAATTTCAATTACAGATGAGGAAACACCTGAGTATTATCCAGCTCATTGGCACAATGCCATGGAGTTTACCATTGCGCTTAAATCGGGCTGTAAATACCGTATTAACGGCATCTCTTATGAATTAAAGGAAGGAGATGTCCTTTTGGCGTGGCCTCAGCAGATTCATGAGACTCTTTTCGTGCCTCCGAAGGGAGCGATCTTCACTCAGTTCTCAGCTTCTATATTCGAGAATAATATGGATCTGGTATCTATTGCGAGATATCTGTACGATTGCCATTATTTTTCCAATGAAGAATATCCTGAGCTTACAAGGTTTATTTCAGATAAGGTGTTTGAGATCAGAAATATCCGCATTTCTGGGGATCCGCTTGCGGAGACCAGGTGCAAGATATGCATCTATGATATTTTATTGAAAATAGGGGAATTTGTCCTCAATGACAAAAAAGAGGAAATAGAAAAAACGCACGCCTCAGGATCGGCTTGGCGCTATATCCATTCGGCATGCGATTATATTATTGATAATTCTACGGAAAATATTACTCAGGCGGAAGTAGCAAGTCGCATCGGCCTGAGCTCTTACTACCTGTCCAAGCTCTTCAAGAGCTATATGAATATGTCTTTTCCTGCATATTTGTCTAATATCAGGGTTCGAAATGCTGCTAAACTCCTGGCAGATGATAATCTGTCCATCACTGAGTGCGCATTTCATGCAGGTTTCCAATCTACAACTGCCTTCAATAAAGCTTTCCACGATATAACAGGATACTCTCCAAGAGAATATCGTAAACTTTGCAGATGAAACCTGAAAACAGGTTATTATTTATTCTTTTCAGCTTCCATCTGCTGGATAAGTTTGTCTATCTCTGCTTGTGAAAGAACTGCACCACCATTATTATTATCGCCCATTTTGTACCCCTTTCTGAACGTATCTTAAAAGTTGCTGCATTAACATACCACAGAAAAAGGTGTGAGTGAACAGAAAATAATCTTAAAAAAATATAATCTCCATCTGCGACAAAAATCTCTATAAATATATTTCCCAAACTGTTATCTTTTCACGAAAATATTGAAATTATGGTGCATAAAATAACAATTGTAATGTAATAAAATGCATCATTTTGGCGTGTACAAATTACGAAGAACTGTCTGCTCTCATGAATTAACTTGCAAAAATCAGATAAAGATAATAAAATAATTAAAACGATTAACACGTTGAAATTACAGCATTTTTGCAAGATTACCATGGGAGATTTAAAATGATAACCTTAAAAGAGATAGCCAAGGAGTGCGGTGTTTCCACAGCTACCGTTTCTAACATATTAAATGGCAAGAATAATGCCAGTGAAGAGACAAGAGCAAGAGTGCTGAGTGTGGTTAAAGAGCGTGGTTATAAGCTCAACTATGTGGCTCAGGGCCTCAGGAAACAGAAGACTCAGACTATCGGAGTTATCGCGGAAGATATTGCGCAGTTTACAACTCCCGAGATCATTGAGGGTATCATGGAAACCTGCGAGGAGAGAGGCTACAGGACAATTGTTCAGAACCTGCGACTTTATTCCAGATGGCAGGATCAGTGGTTTGATAACGACAAGATGTACTATTCTATTATGGATCCAGCAGTTCAGGAGATGGCATCCATCAGGGTTGACGGTATTGTTTACGTGGCTGGTCATGCCCGTAAGATACACAGATTCCCTAGTGATTACGATATCCCATCAGTTCTTGCTTACGCTTATTCCCAGGAAAAAGATGTTCCTTCTGTTGTTATAGATGATGAAGAATCTGCCAGAGCTGCAGTCAGACATCTCATAGAAAAGGGTCACACCAAGATTGGAGTTATGGCTGGTGAACAGGAGAATATCCATACCAAGCTTCGTATTCTCGGCTATCAGAAGGCTCTCTATGAGGCAGGCATTCTGTATAACCCAGAGCTTGTTGTATATGCAGGCTGGAGCAAGGAACTCAGCTATAATGCGGCTCAGAAGATTCTTGATAAGGATGTCACAGCTATCTTTTGCATGAGTGACAGGACTGCCGGTGGTGTCTATGAGTACATGTTTGATCATGGCAAAGAGGTGGCCAAGGACATTTCCATTATGGGCTTTGATAATGAAGTGATAGCTGATTATATGACACCAGGACTTTCTACTATGAAGATTGAGCTCGTAGAGATAGGAAAGAGGACAATGGAGCTTCTGTTCGACAAGATGGAAGGCAAGGAAATACCTGATGAGATCAAGGTTCCATGTACTCTTGTAGAGAGAAATTCTATAGCTCAATTCGTGGAGAAGTAAGGTTAAACGTTTAAGATTTGTGCATAATGCATATCTAAATGTGAGATTAATCATTATATATTAACAAATTGTATATATTTATCGACAAACCGTATTGACAACCAGAAATGGTTGTCATATTCTTTATTTAAGATGTTAATCGATTAACATAAATAGGGACGAGAAAACTTAAAGTTGGAGGGTGCTATGAAAAAGAAAATTGCTTCTTTATTACTTAGTATGACCACAATGGCTATGGTTCTGACCGGATGTGGTTCAAGTGCTCCTAGTTCTGACCAGGGAGCTACAGCTACTATCAAAGATGGTGAAGTAGCAACAGCGGCTTCTGTTAGCGATAAGGCTGCGCAGGCTATCGCTGATCGTAAGGCAGAGGCAGAGAAGAGTGGTAAATATGAGAAGGTAGTTATTGCTTTCTTTGACTGGACTGGAAGACCAGCTGGTCTTGACAGAGTTAACGAGGCTTTATCAGCTTATACAGAAGAGACACTTGGTCTTGATGTAGAGCTTATGATTATTGATTCTGCTGCTTATGGTGATGACATGAAGCTGATGATTTCATCTGGCGAGCAGGTAGATCTTTTCTCAACATGTATCCTTGGATATAACCCATCTATCAACAATGGTTATGTTCTTGATCTTGAAGAGAACGGAATGTTTGATGATTACTGTGGTGGCATCAAGGAGAAGATCAGAGCTGATTATCTCGATGCCTGTAGAGTTGGCGGCGTATTATATGGAACACCTCCAATCAAGGACTACGCTATTGAGACATGTGCTGTTTGTGTAGGTCAGGAATATCTTGATGCTATCGGCTACGATGTTTCCAAGCTTCCTACAAGCGATCTTGGATATCCAAGAGCTACATGGGATGATATCAATGATATCTATGCACAGCTTCACGAGAAGTTCCCTGATAAGTACGTAATGGCTATTCAGGACAACGAGCTCACACAGGGAAGCTCAGTTGATAACATCGCTGGTGACTACTTCGGAACACTTCTTGATCCTCAGAATTCACTCAAGATCGAAGATGTTTATGAATCAGATATCTTCAAAGAGTGGGCACAGAGAGCTTATGAGTGGAATCAGGCTGGATATCTTTCACAGGATGCCCTTACAGATACAACTGGCGCATCAGCTAAGGTTAAGTCAGGTTCTTACATGGCTATGATGGCTTGCTGCAAGCCTGGTTACAAGACACAGATCTCTGGTGAGTGCGGAAGAGACATGGTTGTATTTGATGTAGGTGAGAGCTTCATGAGTTCTTCATCAGTTTCATCTTTCCCATGGTGTGTTAACCAGAACACAGAGGATCCTGTAGCTACACTTCAGGTTCTCAACGCTCTTTACACAGATTCAACAATTGAGACACTTATGTGCTGGGGCCAGGAAGGCAAGGATTTCCAGGTTAACTCAGACGGAACTATCACATACGCTGATGGCGTAGATGCTAACAATTCAGAGTACTATCCAAACGTTCTCTGGCTTATGCCTAACCCATATGTAACATACGTATGGCAGGGTGATCCACTTGATCTTGGTCAGCAGATTGCAGACTTTAACGACAATTGCACATGTAAGTCCAAGGCACTTGGCTTCACATGGGATAACACAGATTATGCTTCAGAGTACACAGCACTCAAGAATGCTTATGATGAGTATGGTCCTAAGGTTGTATACGGATTTGTAGAGCCTGAGCAGGGTATTTCAGAGCTCGTAGCAGCACTTAAGGCAGCTGGCCTTGACGATTACATGGCTGGTAAGCAGGAAGCTCTCGATGCATGGGCAGCTGAGAACGGAATTAACTAATCGGTTTTAAGGGACTCCGGCTATCGGGGAAGGATAGCCGGGGTTTTTTCTATCATTAGAGTTGCTTTAATGGGAGAGAAAAGAGATGGCTTCGGGGAAAACTAAGACTAAAAAGAAAAACTTCAAGAGGTATATACCTCTTTATGTTATGGCATTTCCAGGGTTGTTATATCTTTTTATTAACAACTACTTACCACTTCCTGGACTTGTTCTCGCATTCAAAAAATTTAATGCCAAGAAGGGAATCTACGGATCTCCTTTTGTAGGCTTCAAGAATTTCAAATATCTTTTCGCAACGAAGGATGCATTTGTAATTACAAGAAACACTATTCTGTATAATCTTGTGTTCATCATTGTAAATACCATTCTGGCAATATTTGTTGCTATTCTATTGGCAGAGATGACTTCCAGAATCAAGAAAGCCTATCAGTCATTTATCCTCCTGCCTTACATGATTTCCATGGTTATCGTAAGTTACCTGGTATTCGGCTTTTTATCCACCGAGAACGGATTTATCAACAATTCAATCCTCAAGCCTATGGGGCTGGATCCGATCTCCTGGTATATGGAAAAGAAATACTGGCCGTTTATCCTAGTGTTCGTAAGCGCATGGAAGGGCGTTGGATATAACTGTGTAATCTATCTTGCAAGCATTCTGGTAATCGACCGTAGCATCTACGAATCAGCGGCTATTGACGGAGCTTCCAAGTGGCAACAGATATTCAAGATCACCATTCCACTTTTAAAGCCAACAATCGTTATGCTCACTCTTTTGGCAGTGGGAAGAATCTTTTATTCAGATTTCGGACTCTTTTACCAGGTTCCACAGAACCAGGGCGCGCTCTTTAGCGTAACTAATACCATTGATACCTACGTATACAGAGGACTTCTGGAGCTGGGAGATATGTCAATGTCATCAGCCGCAGGCCTTTATCAGTCACTGGTAGGTTTCATTCTGGTACTGGGCTCCAATCTGGTTGTTAAAAAGATTGATCCGGAGTACGCATTATTCTGATCAACTAGAATTTAGAAGGATGAGTAACAATGAGAACGAGAGAAGAGAGAAACTTTCAAATATTTGCTCATATCGTGATGATCCTATTGTCATTCTTTGCTGTGGTTCCGTTTGTGCTGCTGGTCATATCCTCTTTTACTGATAATGACACACTTATAGCCAACGGATACTCTTTTACCCCAGCAAAATGGAGCACTTACGCTTATGAGTATATCTTCAAAACTGGAAATTCAGTAGTTCACGCGTATGGAATATCAATACTTCTGACTATCGTCGGAACAGTGCTGGCGCTGTCTATCACAACTATGCTGGCTTATGCGCTGTCCAAGCCTGATCTGCCTTTTAGAAGTGCGCTGTTGTTCCTGGTTTTCTTCACACTGCTGTTCAATGGCGGACTGGTTCCAACCTACATTGTTTATACCAATATGCTGAACATTAAGAATAGTTTTTGGGCGCTGCTAGTGCCTGGACTTTTGATGAACGGTTTCAATGTAATGCTGATGAAATCGTATTTTTGCAGTAGTATACCAACTGAGATTCTGGATGCGGCTTATATCGACGGAGCTTCAGAGTACAAGACTTTCGGAAGCGTTGTACTGCCGCTTTCTAAGCCTATAGTGGCTACGATAGGTCTTTTTGCAGGAATTGCGTACTGGAACGATTGGATGAACGGATATATCTACCTCACCAAGAGGACTGATCTGTATTCGGTTCAGAATCTGCTCAACAGAATGATGCAGAATATTCAGTATCTGTCGCAGAACAGCGCGCGTGTTCAGGACGCAGGAGTAGGACTTGCTTCTATTCCTTCAGTTTCTGTCAGAATGGCAATGGCCACAGTCGGCGTTTTGCCTATACTTGTGTCTTACCCATTTATTCAGGGTAACTTTGTAAAAGGAATCACGCTGGGCGGAGTAAAAGGATAAAAAGGGGAATTTGTTTATGAAATTACATATTAACGAGAATCGTAAGCTTAGTCACATTGAACCAGAGGTGTATGGTCATTTTAGTGAGCACCTGGGCAGATGTATATATGGTGGACTCTATGTGGGGGAGAAATCCGAAATTGCAAATGATAAGGGCATGCGCAAGGACGTTGTTGATGCGCTAAAAGAAATCAAGGTGCCTGTACTTCGCTGGCCAGGAGGAAATTTTGCGGATGAATACCATTGGATGGATGGTATTGGACCAAAGGAGAAGCGCAAGAAGATGATCAATACACACTGGGGAGGTGTGATTGAGGATAACAGCTTCGGAACACATGAGTATTTCGAGCTTTGTGAGCAGCTTGGCTGCAAAACCTATGTAAATGGTAACGTTGGAAGTGGCACAGTCAGAGAGATGAGCGAGTGGGTTGAATACATGACCTTCAACGGCGTATCTCCAATGGCTGAGCTCAGAAAAGAAAATGGCCATGAAAAGCCATGGACAGTAGATTATTTCGGTGTTGGTAACGAGAACTGGGGCTGCGGCGGTAACATGACTGCTGATTACTACGGCAACAAATTCAGAAATTACCAGACCTATGTTCGTAACTATGACGGTAACAAGCCTATCAAGAAAGTATGTTGTGGTCCTAATGCTGATGATTACAGATGGACTAAAGAGGTTCTGGAGACATGCTTTAGACATCCGGCACCAGCTGCAGCTCACGGATTTATGGATGGTTTCTCTGTTCACTATTATGTTGTAGTTAATAGCTGGGAAGATAAGGGCAGTGCCAAGGAGTTCTCCAAGGAAGAGTATTACAGGGCTATGCGTAAAGCATACTATATGGATGATATCATCAGTGGCAACGACCATATCCTGTCTCAGTTTGATCCGGAAAAGAAGATTGCTATGCTGGTTGACGAGTGGGGCTGCTGGCATGATGTAGAAGAGGGCACAAACCCAGGCTTCCTCTATCAGCAGAATACCATGAGAGATGCCCAGGTTGCCGGCGCTACTCTTAATATATTCAACAAGCATTCAGACAGAGTTAAGATGGGATGTCTTGCGCAGATCGTCAACGTACTACAGTCAGTTATCCTGACAGAGGATGACAAGATGGTACTCACTCCTACATATCATATCTTCCACATGTATCGCTTCCACCAGGATTCAGACCTTCTGGACAGCTTCCTTGAGGGCGAAGAGAATGTAGGAATCGGCGAGGATGTTGCTACAAACGTCAATGAATCTGTTTCAGTAGATAAGGACGGCGTTGTGACAATTACCCTCAACAATATCGATGCTGACAAGAATAATGAGATAGAGATAGATTTCAGGGAAAAAGAGGTTAAGGCTGTAGAAGGCTTTGAACTTGCAGGAAACATGATGGATTACAATACCTTCGATGATCCTACCAAGGTTCAGGAAGGCAAGTTCGAGGACTTTAGCTTTGATGGAAAGGTTATAAAAGTTAATATGAAGCCTTGTAGCTGTGTGACACTTAGAGTAACTCTCTGATGTGTTAATCCAGTTGATCCTTCTCTCTTAATGATGAAAGCCGCCACATTTTTGTGACGGCTTTCGTTATGTTCGTTATATTCATTAGAATAAAAATCGTTTTAAAGTACCTTGGACAGGAACTCCTGCAGACGCTTACTCTGTGGGTTCTCGAAGAACTCCTTAGGGGTATTCTCTTCAAGGATATTTCCTTCATCAACGAAGAGCACCTTGGTTGCAACTTCTCTTGCAAAGCCCATTTCGTGGGTAACAACAACCATTGTCATTCCATCATCGGCCAGCTGCTTCATAACATCGAGAACTTCTCCAACCATCTCAGGATCGAGAGCAGAAGTAGGCTCGTCGAAGAGCATAACTTCAGGATTCATGCACAGTGAACGCACGATAGCGATTCGCTGTTTCTGTCCACCTGAAAGAGAAATAGGATAAACATCAGCCTTATCAAGAAGGTTGACTCTTTCAAGGAGCTTTTTGGCCTTCTCTCTGGCCTCTGCCTCTGTCATGATCTTGAGCTTAACAGGTGCCAGAATGATATTCTGCATAACAGTAAGGTTATTAAAGAGGTTGAAGTTCTGGAAAACCATTCCCATGCGCTCTCTAACCTTATTGATATCTACTTCTTTATCTGTAATATCCACTCCATCAAAGATGATCTGCCCTGATGTAGGTCTTTCCATCATATTAAGGCATCTGAGGAAAGTACTCTTTCCTGAGCCTGAAGGGCCGACAATTACAATTTTCTCGCCCTGATTGATTTCGTAGTTGATTCCCTGCAGAACTTTAGTAACTGTTCCGTCAGTGTTCTTGAACTCTTTACACAGATTCTTAACGGTTATCACTTCTACGCATCCTCCTTTCCAACTTTCCAAGGAATATAGTGAGCAGTTTGATGATCACGAAATAAATAACAGCTGCTCCTATAAGAGGCATGAATGCGTCATAAGTCCTGGATGCAATCTGATTCGCTACTCGTGTGAGGTCTGTAAGACTTACATATCCAACAATAGCTGTCTCCTTGATCAGAGTGATGAACTCATTACCAAGTGGTGGAATGATGTTCTTGATTGCCTGAGGAAGGATGATGTAGCGCATTGTTGTGGCCTTGGACAGACCAAGACTTCTACCAGCTTCCATCTGGCCCTTATCAACAGCGAGAATTCCTCCACGTACGATCTCTGAAACGTAAGCTCCTGAGTTGATACCAAAAGACAAGGAGGCTACCAGAATACCGTTGTTGGAGGAAGCCATGATAATAAACCACATGATGAGAAGTTGGAGAACACTAGGTGTTCCCCTTATCACATCAATGTATATGGACGCTATGTAGTTAAGGATAGTTGGTTTACCATCTTCTGTTGTGGACAGCTTCATAAGCGCCATGATAGTTCCGATGATAATACCAAGGATTCCAGCGAAAAGAGCTACTTCCAGCGTGATTCCAAGTCCTGAAAGATAAAGCTTCCATCTTTCACCAGTTATGAATGCTGCAATAAAACGTTCATATAAAGTCATTTTGTTTGTTATTACTCCTCAATGTACTGCTTAACGAGACTATCATAAGTTCCGTCAGCCTTTAACTCCTGAATTGCTGCGTTGATCTTGTTAGCAAGCTCTGTATTTCCCTTAGGAAGTGCGATTGCGTAGAACTCTGGCTCGAAGTCAAAAGATGTACCAGGTAATACGTCAACCTTATCAGAGTACTGTGCTCCAAAAACCTCAGCAGGATTCTTATCTACGATAACGCAGTCAACACGTCCGTTGATAAGATCGTTAACAGCATCTATAGCTTTATTGTACGCTGAAACGTTAGCACCTTCAATTTCATCTGCAATAAATTCTCCAGTTGTTCCAAGCTGAACACCGATATTGAGATTCTTGAGGTCATCAGCAGCTGCGATAGCAGAGCCCTTAGGAACTACAACAGCCTGAACAGCCTCGTAATATGACTCTGAGAAATCTACAGTCTTCTGTCTCTCTTCTGTAACTGTCATTCCAGCGATAGCAACGTCGATCTTGCTGCCGATAGAAGATACAAGTGAATCAAACTCCATATCCTGAATCTGAACTTCCATACCGATCTTAGCACCGATTGCCTTGATAAGAGCCATATCGAAGCCATCAGGCTGTCCATCATCACCAACATACTCGAATGGTGGGAAAGCAGCGTTTGTTCCAACAACAAGTGTCTCACCTGTGCTAGCAGTTTCTGCAGGAGCTGCAGCTGAGTTTCCGCAGCCAGCAAGTGCTGCAACAGTTAAAAGAGATGCAAGTACAACAGATATAATTTTCTTTTTCATAATAGCCTCCTAAAATAAATTATTGGTAAATGAATGTTTTATGCAATTAATGAATAAATATGCAACTTTTATGTATAATATAACAGCGAAATTAATATTTATCAAGTAAAAAATTAAAATCGCTCTAAATTTTTTTCAAAATACAGTTAAATAAGCAACCAAAGGTATGCTATAACTGTATAGGAGCCCAAGGCTTTTGGTATCTACCAAGACGAAGAAACTGGTGAGTTCGTTGTTTATAAGAACAAGGACAACGGCGCCAGAGCTATAAGATATCAGGGCCCAGACGAGGAGTTTGCTGTATCAGAGCTGTATGACAGACTTCAGGCTGAGATTGAAAATTAGAAGAGTCATTATTATGGTACTAGCACAAGCTCTTATAATAGTGAATATGGCGATTCTGGTAGCAGCAATTCTTATTCCGGTGAATCCTATTCTGGAGATTCAGATGCAGTAGGCTTTGGCCCAATATTTAAGACTTTGATGGTCATTATTGCTGTATTTGCACTGGTTTATGCTATCAGCTCCAGCGCAGGTGGTAGTGGACATAGCAGTAGCAGAGCCATGATAGCAGCTATTATGACAATCATAGATATGATAATAGTTATGATTCCGGATGGAGCTCAGACAACTGGGATTCAGGCAATACAGACTGGGGTTCAGACTGGTAAAAAATATAGAAAAAGCAATATCTAAGCTGTTCACAACTATTTGTCGGTAGTGAACAGCTTTTTTGCTGTTATATACTGTTGTCATCGTAGGAAAGAGCGTTTTAATAGGGGAAAAGACATATGAAAAAAGGAAAAGTTATAGTTTCCATGGCGCTTATGGCTGCAATGATGCTGAGCGCATGCGGAACAAAGAATTTGGAGGGAGAAGGTATGGCAGAAGAAAATAAAGAAATGTTCGCTTCTGGAATAGCAACAGAGGATAATAGCGCAGGAGCAGCATCTACAGCTGAAGTAAAAGAGGAAACAGAGGAGTTTGTACTAAATAATGAGATAGAAGAGCGTTGTCCTGTGACTTTCACAGCAACCAGAGGAGATGTAAACTACGGGGAATTTATTCACGGAACCTATTTTTCAGAGACCTGTGGCATGGAGAGAGGCTATACGATCCTTCTTCCAGCAGATTATAGTGCAGATAAGAAGTATCCAGTGCTGTATCTGCTTCATGGAATCTTTGGTGATGAGTATTCTATGTCAGGAGATGATAACAACAAGATTAAGGAAATAGTAGGGAATATGGTAGCTGACGGCCTTATCGAAGAGACTATCGTTGTGTGTCCTAACATGTACGCAGCTACAGATCCTTCTCAGAAACCGGGCTTTGATGCTGAGGCCTGCATTCCTTACGACAATTTCATCAATGACCTGGTGAATGACCTCATGCCTTATATCGAAGGTGAGTACTCAGTTCTCACAGGCAGAGAGAATACCTATCTTGCAGGCTTTTCAATGGGCGGTCGCGAGACGATCTATATAACACTTCAGAGACCTGAGCTCTTTGGCTATGTATGCGCAATTTCAGCAGCTCCTGGCGTTGTGCCAACCAAGGACAAGTTCATGTCACATCCTGGCCAGATAGAAGAAAGCGAGATGAAGATCGCAGCTGACGCTGTTGCGCCTAATGTATTCATCATCTGCTGCGGATCAAGAGATTCTGTGGTCGGAACTTATCCTAGGTCTTATCACGAACTTCTCACAGCCAACGGAACAGACCATATCTGGTACGAGATAACTGGTGCAGACCATGATAATAATGCGATTAAGAGCGGATTGTACAACTTGTTTAAGCAGATAGCGTACGATAAACAGAAATAAAGACAAAAAAGGAAAAACCATGAAGATAGATAGAAAGAATATAAGAGAAACATTTGCAGCCTACACCCGTAGGTACGATGCAAATGATCCTAAGATTGCGCTCAAAATTGCGCATACATACAGAGTTGCAGACAATTGCGATCAAATTGCAAAGTCGATAGGTCTTTCTGAGGATGAAGTAGAGTTTGCATGGCTTTCAGGAATGCTACATGATATCGGCAGATTTGAACAGGTTAAAAGATATAACACCTTCATTGACTCTGAATCCGTTGATCATGCAGAGTTTGGCGCGGATCTTCTTTTTAAAGAAGATATGCTCGCAGAAGAGTATTATTCCGATAGGTCTTTTGACGAGATGATGGAGATAGTTATAAGGCAGCACAATAAGTACAGGATTGACAGTTCAGTAACAGGGAAGACCCTTGTCTTTTGCAATATTCTAAGAGACGCGGATAAGGTCGATATCCTGAGAGTTAATGTGGAGACTCCCATGGAGGAGATTTATAATGTAACTGAGGATGTGCTCATAACGTCCGGAGTTTCTGAGAAAGTCATGGAGCAGGTGAGAGAGCATCGCGCGGTTAACAGAGATATCATGGATTCACCGGCAGAGCATCTGATCGGGCATTTGGCGCTTTGCTTTGAGCTTGTCTATCCTAAGAGCTGGGAGCTTGCCAAGGAACAGGGCTATATCTACAAGATGATGAACTTTCCTTCGCAGAATGCCAGTACACAGAGGGCTTTGGCGGAAACAAGAAAAGAACTGGAGGACTATTATTTAGTTGTAGGAGGCTGAGTATGTTTTTTAGGAAAAAGAAGCCGTCGTTTTCATACGATCCTAAGGCCAAGAAGCCGATGATCAGAGCCAGTATCTGCACTGGTGAACAGGTTGCTGGCTTTAAAGACTTACGCACAGGAGAATTTGAGGAAGTAATGCTCATTCGTGACTCTGCGGATCTGGCTGAATTCAAGGAACAGTATGGAATCAGTGAAGAGATAGAGAAGAGCTATTAATGGTAGATAGGGGGAGGCTTTTATGACATTTGAAACAAATCGCTTGAAGATACACATTGCTTCTCGTGAGGAGATGGAAGCTCACATTGCAAAAGAGACAGATGAGGAAATGAAAAAGGCCTATAAGGAAATGCTACAGGGATGCATTGATTATCCTGATCAGTGGGCGTGGTATGCGATGTGGATGATCGAGAAAAAAGACGGAACGCATATAGGAGATCTGTGCTTTAAGGGATTTGGAGCTGATGGCTCAGTAGAAATTGGCTATGGCATAAATGAAGAGTTTCAAGGAAATGGTTATGCTACTGAAGCTGTAGAAATGGCTGTGAATTGGGCGTTAGAGCAGCCTGGAATCAAACGTGTTGAGGCAGAAACTGACCCTGATAATAAAGCATCGCAGAGAATCCTTGAAAAATGCGGATTTCAGCCAAATGGTACAATGGGCGAAGAAGGTCCGCGATTTGAGAAGTTGCGCTAATCTGCTAAACACAGGCAGTCGCAGGGATCGTGAGGAGATGGGAACGCTATGAGAATAGTAAATCTGATAGAAAATACAGAGGGCAGTTCAGGATGCGTTAATGAGCACGGGTTATCTTTTTACATTGAGACCAGTAAGCACAAGGCATTGCTGGATCTGGGGCAGACGGATAGCTCTATTCAGAATGCCAGAAAGCTTGGCGTTGACCTGAAGGCAGTGGATACAGTTGTGCTAAGCCATGGTCATTATGACCATTCAGGCGGGATAATGCCATTTGTCCAGCTTAATAATAAGGCTCCTATCTATATGCAGGAAGCTGCAGGTGGAGAGTATTATGCGGATGACGGGAAACACGCTGTTGGTGATAGATATAGATACATAGGGATAGATAAAGATATTCTGGAGCTTAATCAGGTAAAGCGCGTAACTGGAGACTATGTAATTGATGATGAACTTGAGCTTTTTACTATCAAGAACAGGACACATGTGCTACCATTTACCAATAAGCGTCTGCTGATGAGGACAGAAAATGGTTTTATTTCTGATGACTTCGTGCATGAGCATTTTCTTGTGGTAAAAGACAATGGTCTTACTGTGCTAATGTCTGGCTGTGCCCACAATGGGATTCTGAGCATCCTTGATGCATATAAAGAAAAATATGGTGAGCTTCCAGACGTTGTTATCAGCGGATTTCACCTGATGGTAAAGCGTGAATACAGGGAGAATGAGCTGATGGAAGTCAGAGCTATTGCAGAAGAACTGCGTAAATATCCTACAAAGTTCTACACCTGCCATTGCACGGGAGTTCCAGCCTTCGAGGAAATGAAGAAGATCATGGGTGAGCAGCTTGAGTATATTCATTCAGGAGACGAGATAATTTTATAAACTAAGGAATATTACAAATAATGATTATTACGTTGTTTCTGACCTTTGCTAAAATAGGTCTTTTCACATTTGGTGGCGGATACGCCATGATATCACTTATAGAGAGCATTTGCGTAGAGCAGAAGAGATGGATAACTCATGAGCAGATGATGAAGATCACTGTCATTGCTGAGTCTACGCCAGGACCGATAGCTATTAACTGCGCAACCTACATCGGCTATAAGCAAAAAGGGATTGCTGGTGCTGTGGCAGCAACACTGGGGGTAATAACACCTTCGTTTATTATTATTTATCTGATTTCCAAGTTTCTGGAGAATTTCCTTGAGATTCAGGGCATTGTAAGTGGATTTAAGGGAATTAGAATTGCAGTGGGAATACTGATTCTTGATGCTGCGATTGGCATGATCAAAAAAATGAAAAAGAAGGCCATCCCCTGCATTATTCTGGGATGTTCCTTTGTGATAATGCTTTTTAACAATATTTTTAACCTGGGCATTTCATCAATATTGTTGCTAGTAATCGCGGCAGTTTTCGGCATGATTATATCCGGAATATCAGAGATGTCAGCTGTGAAAGGTGGTGCTGATAAATGATATATCTGGATTTGCTCATTGGATTTTTAAAGGTAGGATTGTTCTCCTTTGGTGGTGCATACGGCGCAATCCCTCTGATCAGGGATGTAGTTCTGCATTATGGCTGGATGGACGAAGATGCGCTCGTGGACATGATTGCCATCAGCGAGAGTACACCAGGACCAATAATGGTAAACCTTGCTACTTACGTTGGATGCAGTAAAGCTGGCATTTTAGGTGGAATTCTGGCGACACTTGCTGTAGTTGCTCCGTCTTTTCTTTTCATAATACTGCTGGTAACTCTTATAAACGGATTAGCTGGAAAAAAGTGGATCAAAGCAGCGTTTAATGGAATTAAACCTTGTATTATCGGCATTATCCTGGCTATGGGAGTGAGCATGGTCGGCAAAAACTGTATATCGCCTATCATATCAGAGAAAGATATACTCCCGACAATGCTCACAATAGTGTTGGCTGCGATATTTTTTGGATATCATGCGTTATTCAAAAAGAAAATGTCACCAATCATCCTGATCATTACAGCCGCAATAGCTGGTTTAATTGTTTACGGTATTTAATTGGGTTTACTCAGTAGGAGTATGAGCTTCGCTTTTGGTAAATGCGACGATCTCTTTGTATGTCTGGACATCATATTTTTTTTTGCATATAAAAAGAAAGGCCGAAATTGGTATGAGATATAAAATAACGCATGTTATACAAGGCGTTGGATGCTGATTAATGGTATATGTAAAGAAGAGTGTGGTGCAAAAGACATTCATGGAGAAGTAGTTATGATGAAAACAGATGATAAAGTCATTCTCGCAATGCTGGCAATGCAAAGATATCCGTGGGAGCAGGGAGTATGTGCACAGGCGCTATACGAAGCTGGGCATGATGAATTATGGATACCGATGGCGTATGATGCTGTAAAGCGCATGGATTCTGAAGGAAGGCTTGCTATGGTTGGAGGCGGAGAAGTAGTATCAGATCCTGCGGCCAACGGAGAAGTGTGCCTTCGAGCCTACGAGAAGACTAAGGATGATTTCTTTCTCCAGGGAGCAGAGAAAATGCTGGATTATCTGCTTCATAGGGCGCCAAGGACGAAGGATGGGATCATCTGTCACAATAATGTATCGTTTGTTGAGGGCTTTTCTAAATATCAGCTCTGGATTGATGGACTGTATATGGTACCACCATTTCTTGCAGTGATGGGAGAGCTGGACGAGGCGATTGCGCAGATCCGAGGCTATATCAAGCATCTGTATGATGCGGAAATAGGACTATTTTACCATATTAAGGACGTGGAAAACGATTCTTTTGTAAGGAAGGTACACTGGGCTACAGGAAATGGCTGGGCACTCATGGGGCTCGCGAGGGTATTGGAAGAAGCAAGAAAGAGCGGAAGAGAAGATATTTACGGGGAAATCCTGCTATTTCAGCAGAAACTTCTCAATAATATGCTCAAATACCAGACTTCTGACGGCAGATTCCGAGATATTCTGGACGATCCTGGCAGTTTTATTGATGGAACTTCTGCGATGATGGTATCTGCAGCTATCTATCGAGGAATATGTCATGGATATCTTGATGGAAATTTGAAGATTTTTGCTGACAAGGCTTATGCTACAGTTTGTCAAAAGATTGATAACTATGGACTAGTTCGCGAGGTTTCAGGTTGTCCTGATTTCTTGTTCGAAGGAACTTCTGCGGAAGCTCAGGCTGCATTTATTATGGCGGATGCTTGGCGAAGAAAATTATAGTGTTCAGTACGCTTGCGCTAAGATATCCGGTCTTGAATGAAGAAAGAAGCTTTGTTATTATATATATTAATAATGCTATGCGTAATATTTCAGTTTTACGAAGCGAATCTAATAAAAATGCTTAGATGGTGAAAATATGGCTAATGATAATGTGAATTACTCTAAAAAAGTGAATGCACTCCTGGATGAAATGCCTGATTTTGTCGCAGATTTCATTCTGAACTTCAAAAATTCTGAGAATCCATCCACAATGCTTCAATATACAAGGGATATTTATGATTTCCTGAGATTTATGGTCAATACAATGCCTGATCATGACGGCAAAGACATCAAAGATCTTACGCTTGACGATCTGTCCAAGTTAACATCCCTTGATGTGAACAGATATTTGACACTTATCAGAAGCTCCAAGGATCGTCGCTTCACCAAGCTTCGTAATGATGTTATAGAGAAAAATAACGTGCCAAGTAACCATAAAGCTTCAACAATTAAGCGCCTCAGAGCCACTTTGTCATCAATGTTCAGCTTTTTTATGACCAGTGGACGCCTTAAATCCAACCCAGCAGCTGCCAGAGGCAACAACAAAACCACGAAAAAAGAGCTCATTTACCTCACAAATGCTCAGCAGACCAAGCTCCTTAACACCGTCAGATCCGGAGAAAACCTGGCTGGAAAAGCTGCAACTCATCACGAGCGCTATGTAATGAGGGATTCTGCGATGATTCTTTTACTCCTGGATACCGGACTTCGCGTATCTGAGATGCTCACGACCAATATTGCCGACTATGATTTTGATTCCTGCTGCGTTCATGTAGTCAGAAAAGGCGGAGATTCAGACGTAGTGTCTTTTTCCGATGAATGTGCAAGCTATTTGATGGAATATTTTGATGCTCAGAGAGCTAGATTCCTTATTTCAGATGACCAAATACCCTCTTTCACTACCCTTCAGGGAGAGCGCCTCGGCGTCAGAGCCGTTGAAAATCTGGTAAAAAAATATGCAGAAGCAAGCCTTGGAACCGCCAAAGGCAAGTCAATCACGCCCCACAAGCTTAGATCCAGCTTCGCCATGAGCTTCTACGAGGCCAGCGGTAATGACATTCTTCTATTAAAAGAAAAACTTCATCACAACAGCATCAACACCACCAAAATTTATACAGAAGCTGCTCCTGGACGAAAGGAAGACACCAGAAACATATTGCAGGGACTACGATAAAAATATTTTTGAAAAATTTTTTGCCACACCTTTACCTTCATTCGTATATATAAACAGATAAGAAAAACAACTATTTCACTTAACGTGGCTTATGCTTCACGAGCGGTAAGGATAGTTGTTAGGCGAATAAATGATGACGGTGGCTTTTGCTTCACCTAAGTCTAAAAAGCTTTCTTATGAGGGTACTGGCCTAGATGGCTTATGCTTCATCAAAGATCAGAAATAAAAAGAGCATCCACAGCTAGGGTGACGAAGGTTTCACCAATGCCTAGGGATGCTCTTTTTTTATGCTCTGTATTACGTTTTCAGGATGGAAATATGGATAATTCCACATTGGAGGGGATAATCTTTGAATTATTTTTCAAATTTTTTGCTACATTCATCATCTTTATTGGTATGCATTAAGAAATGATGATTTTTCCTATAATGATCGGAACAAGTAGTCCAATCGCACCATACTTTAGCATGATTGGCCACGCAATCTCTTTATCCAAAGCTGCAACCTTGTCTACATCCTTGAAGCTGGCTAGTTCATCTCTTTTGCAGTAAGGACATGGACAGTACCTTTGCAGTGAAAGAGCCTGCGAAGATCCCACAAATCCTCTTCTCACGTATTTTGACTTTTGAATCGTGAAACTAGAAATATTGATAAAATCCTTTGGCGCAACCTCGTAGGTGTTGTTACACTTAGAACAAGTCACTTCAAAGGTTGTATCAACTTCGCAAAGAGCCTTAATCGCTTCTCTGCGGCCTTTGAAATAAAAGTATAACAGCCACGATATCGCAGCTATACCTATAACAGCCCCCATTATAGGCTGAATCCAGACTAACATCTAAAACCTCCTATGTAATTAAATAGGTTCATAAGCTCTTCCCTTGATCAGCTTATAAAAGAACATATACCATTTATCATGCACTTCATTGCACATAGGACAAAAGGCATTAAAAGAAAAGATATACGCATAGACACTGCATATAAGAATAACCAACAAAACAGCGATCAGGAACTTTTTGGCATTGGTTCCTGTTTTCTTTTGGCTTATAAATGCAATAGCTAGCAAAATGATATCCACTACAATCACAATAGCTGGCGGAACTGTCCCTGCATAGTCCATGTGATGTGCTTCAAGGCTATATGCAATCCAGTGTACATGGAAAAATGCTATCATCCCTGAAATCAGGAAAACAAAAAGAATAGCAATCACATCTAGACATCTTGCTTTTAACGTATCTGTATTCATCATTTCTCCTCGGGCTTCGCTATCTCTTGTAAACACTTCATTAGCTAGCTTTTTCTGCTTCAACCTCTGTATTTATCAGGTCTTCACTTTCAGCCATGGCCTGAAGAGTCATGGTAAGAAGCTTGTCCAGCTCCCATCCGAGCTGCGCTGCTCCACGCTCGATTACCTCTCTGGAACATCCGGCAGCGAATCCTTTACTCTTATACTTCTTCTTCAATGACTTAAGCTCCATGTCTTTAGTGCTCTTGGATGGTCTCATAAGAGCCGCTGCCCATATAAGTCCTGTGAGTTCGTCCGCAGCAAACAGAACTTTTTCCATTTCATGCACAGGCTCAACATCAATTGTCACTCCATTTCCAACTGTAATCCCGTAGCCATGTGAACATACAGAATGAATCACATCCTCACTAACACCACCATCTCTTAAGAGTTCTGGCGCTTTAAGGCAGTGTTCTTCAGGATATAGCTCAAAGTCTATATCATGCAAAAGACCTATAATTCCCCAATACTGAGCATCATCAGCATAGCCCAACTCCTCAGCATACCACTTCATTACTGCTTCTACAGTAAGTGCATGTTGAATGTGGAATGGATCTTTGTTATATCTTTTTAGAAGTTCAAATGCTTCATCTCTTGTAATCATAGCGGTCTCCTCCATTTTGCTTAAAATCCCCTTAACTATAATCAAACTTTCCGTCGTTCTTTTCCTCTAAAGCCTTTATTACATGGAAAGTGAATTCATTATATGGTGTTGCGATGTCCAGCTCTTTTCCCATGCGAATTATTGCACCGGAAAACATGTCGATCTCTGTATGGCGTTTAGCATCAATATCTTGAAGAGTTGAGTATCTGGCGCGTTTCTGAACCTTGCTTCCTCTGGTAGATGAGACGTCTGCCAAAGAAATATCTATTCCCTTTGCTTTGGCGATGGCATCAAGCTCTTTTACAAGGCCAGCTCTGATGGCAGCCATGTGTTCACTGTCCTTATAGGCGCCCACACCCACGCCGAGCATTGCCTGAGGGAGGTTATTACCCACGTTTAATCTGAACTTGCTCCATATCTCTGGCAAAATCACGTCTGTCTCTCTGTAATGAAGGCCTGTTCCTTGGAAAAGACTATCTATCGCACGGGTTCTGTCTGAAGTGCGTCCATCTTTTTCTCCATAGACAATTCCAATAGTTGTTTCGGGATCAAAATATATCTTGTTCTGTCTTCTCTCAGAAGCAACTTTTATAAGCGCTGGAACGATGTGCTGTTCTCCAATCTCAGAAGCTATCACATCTTCGCTATCAACGCCGTTCATAAGGCTCATTACCACGGTATGTTCATCTACGATTTCTTTAATATCGTGAACAGCCGATGGCAAGGCATTATATTTAACTGACACAATAACAAGATCTGCCCCGTGGGCTTCAGTCGGTGTCTTTACCACGGGCTTATATAGCTTGTCATTGATAAATAAGCCTTCAGTCTCAAGCCTTTCCTTGCGCTCTCCTGATGCTATAACAGAAAGCTCTATGTCATCCTTCTGAGAAAGCCCCCACAGCATGTAACTGCCGACTGCTCCGGCTCCGATAATTGAAATCTTTTTAAAGTCCATATTTATCCTTTCCAAATTTATTTTTTGCCACTATATTTTCTAGTTCGTATAAATAATCAGTTGTGAGTTAAAGATTTGAAACAGTGATTTAGGAGGTAATCCATCATGAATATGAGAATCCACAATCCAGGAGCTTTGAGACTTATACTTGGTAGCATGTCAGTTCTGGCCATCCTTATGGGCATGGCATTTAGATTCTGCAATGCTATTATGTTTCTCATTAAGTAACAGATTGCTTTTTCTTAAGCCAGTTCTCAAATTCTTTTTCAAATTCCTGTTCGTAGCTACTACCCGGAACAGGAATATCAATCATCTTTCTTTCCCATGATGACAGATACATTGCATTGGACAACAATAAGCTCAGTCTTCCCTGAGCGCCAGCTGCGACGCTTTTTCCGATGCCATTACATTCATCAGCAAATGCCTGCAGTACCTTCTCGTACTGATTTGGCTCTTTTTCATAGGACGTTTCTGTCCAGGTACCCTTGATTTTCCTAAAGAAATCCTCTGAAGATGCACGATATTCTTTTTCCTTCATACCAAGCTCTTCCTGGAGACTTCCAATACGAAGTTTATCGTTCTCACATACTATGAGTGCCTCTTCCAGTGCTATTTCCAGCCTGTTGACGCCAGGTGCATCTCCTGTAGATGTAATAAAAGTACCTGTTGCACCGTTTTCCCATTCAAGATATGCAGTCACATCATCTTCCACTTCGATGTCATGGAAGCGTCCCTCATGGCAAAAAGCCTGAACTCTGGCAGGCATGCCACATATCCACTGTAAAAGATCAATGTTGTGAGGTGCCTGATTGAGCAGAACTCCGCCCCCGTCCTTGGCCCAGGTTGAGTGCCAGGCATTGGAGGTAAAGTACTTATCAGGCCTGTACCAGTCAGTGATAACCCAGTTTACACGCTTCAAAGCGCCATATTTTCCGCTGCTAACAATGTCTCTGAGCGCCTGATATATAGGGAATGTGCGCTGATTAAATACCATGGAAAAGACTTTTCCAGAGGCTACAGCAGCTTCTTCCATATTTCTGGCTTGCCTACTATAAACTCCCGATGGTTTATCGCATAAAACATGCAGTCCCAGCTGGAACGCCTTAACTGCAATAGCTTCGTGAGAATAATGGGGTGTTGCGATGATAACGCAGTCAAGCTCTAAATCTTCCGTTTTTACTGCATCAAAAAGAATGTCCGCAGACTCAAAAATGGGAGTGCCACCATCAATAGACTTAGCGAGCATCTCCCTATATTGATCCCGAACTCTCGTAAGGGCTGCCAGCTCCATACCGGCGATCTTCCCATCCTGTAAAAGAGCTGCATATTTACTTCCCATATTTCCAACGCCAATAACTGCTGTCTTTAACATAAGCGATTTACTCCTATCTGTATAAGCATCCAAGTAAATATATCATACAGCCAATTCCTTTAAATACATCTCAAATGCAAGGCCCCAGTCGTTGGGGACGTTGGTATCCTCGCAGTACTTGATACATTTAGATGTATAGGCTGCAGCAATCTTGACGGAATCGTAGAAGCTGTGGCCATTTAGGCACTTACCGGCGATGATGCCACTGATGACGTCACCTGTGCCACCACGGCTCTCCCCGACCTTATCAACCATGACAATTCGGGGCTCTTCTTTTTTGCTATAAATATAGTTCATTATCTGGTACTGGTTAAATGGAATTCCAGTAACAACGATGTGCTCAGGCCCCAGATCAGCCAGCTCCCGGCACATGGATTCCAGCTCATCTGTAGTGAATTTTCCATTTCCGTAGGGAACTCCTAACAGCGCGCATAACTCTGTTAAGTTTGGCGTCAGAATCTTGGCGTATCTGACCAGCTCTTTCATGCTCTTACACATATCGTCGGTGTAATAAGAATAAAGAGCTCCATCGTCGCCCATGACTGGATCCACCAGCACCATGGTGTCATCTTTTTTGAAATGCTTGATGAAATCTGCGACTATGTCAACCTGCTCCGCAGAGCCTAGAAAGCCAGTCGCAATCCCATCGAAGGTCAGATTATTCTTTTTATAGGTCTGTATATAGTCCGAAAGCTTCGGAGTGTAATCCTCAAAGAAAAACGAATCAAACTGCGAATGTGCGGATAAAATGGCTGTTGGGACGGCCACTGCCTGAATCTGCATAACCGACACAATTGGCGCAATTACTGATGTTGAACACCTTCCAAAGCCTGTAATGTCGTTTATAAGTGCTATCTTTTTCTGCATCTTCAGTACTTCCTGTCATGTAAAATGTCTGACGCGAAGGGGAATCCCCAACTGTTTCGTCAGTTCTTTGCACTTTTCTACTACGTCATCAGGAAGGACGTCTACTATTGTCATGCGAACATCGCCGATCTTTTCCTTGCTAGCCTTAGCGAATTTGCACATCTCTTCAAAAGCGTCTGAAACCTGAGGTCTTACTACCTGCTCATATTTTTCTTTTTCCGGAGCGTTGAGACTTATTGAAACGCTGTCTAGAACCTCTGCCAGTTCAGGCACGATATCCCGCTTGTTCTCAGCATTTCCTAGGCCGTTGGTGTTGAGCCTTACGCGAAGGTGCTTTTCTTCCCTTGCCACTTTGGCTGCAGCAAGGAGAATGTCCAGCGCACAGGTGGGTTCGCCATATCCGCAAAAGACCAGTTCCTCAAAGCCAGTAAAATCGTAGTCTCTAATGGCCTGGATGACCTCGCCCTTGGACGGATTGGTCTGATGCCACAAAGTATCAGCATCGCCAACGCCGTCTTTCAGAAATCTGATGCAAAATGTGCATCTGCAATTGCATTTATTGGTGATATTGGCATAAACCGAATCTTTATAAGAGTAGATAATATCAGCCATTGACCTCTCCTTCTATGCCGGCCCACTTTCCTGACTCTCCAAAAGAAAAGAGCCTTGCTTTGATTCCGATCTTGTCCAGGGCTGTGCCCAGAACATAGAATACAACGGCGCTTCCGATTGACTGGATGAAACTTCCAGAGAAAGAAGCCAGAATTGCAGCCTTTGTGCCGAACAATACTGCATCCGCAATGTAGTAGCCTGTTCCTGAGATTAAGAAGGAAATTAAGGGTCCTATGATATTTCTTTTGCTAACGATCTTGCTCGCCTTGGAGCTAAGAGGCAATACGATCAGCGCCTTGATAATAAGCGTTGGCACAGTCCACATGGGAGCTGTCAGAAGATCTGCCATTCCGCCGCCAATTGAAGCCGCAAGTATAGCATAAGGCTTTGGCAAAAGAGCTGCAGCAAGGTATATAAGCGAATCCCCAAGATGTATATAACCTCCATTAAGCCCCACTGGTACATGCACGAAGTACGCTGTAAACAGCGTTATCAAGCTAGCAAAAACAGCTGTAAAAGCAACATTTTTAATTCTTTTACCTTTTTTCATATCCACGTCCTCCCTGGTTTTTCTCTAATTGTATTGGGACAGGACGCGGCTGTAAAAGATATAAAGGTTATAGGTAGTGATAAGCAGGGCTTTTAATGTCAGTTCGCATGGTTTCTATATTACCAGATGTCTTGACTGTGCATTATTCATCAAAATATGTGGAAAGCTGAGATGTGACAAAGCCCCAGTCGGCATAGACATCTTTTGCATGCGCTGGAGAAAGGACCAGACGATTGTCATTTGAGCCATCTTTGATCTCTGAGCACTCAATACATCTCCATAAATGGCATAGATTTTTGCTGAGATACGCAAGAGTCCCGATTTCGTCATCCTTGCGATGCTTCTTTTCGTTGCAGTATTCAATTTCAATGTCCTGTGAACGTCCATTGATAAATGCGTTTTTCAGCTCTATAGAGTTTAGATATGTGCCGTCTAGCTTGAAAACGGAACATGTAGATGGATCGAACAATACATATTTGCCCAGATCACTGATATATGCTTCGGTCACGACATGTCCATCGTGATCATCCGGATCTGTGGACATAAGTACCTCGAAAAAAGCCTTTATTCCATTAGCTCTGAGAACACCTGCAAAAATGTTAGAGATTCCCCTGCAGTTGGTGAAGTTACCATTTTTCTCCGCCTGGAGTATCTGTGCCATAGTTCCACTATCTTTGGAGTGTACATAACCCATTCCGTCCTGAGTGTACAACTCACAAGTCTTCGTGTAGAGTTCCCAAACTGAGGCAAAAGAGCTGTCTTTGGCCATTTCAAAGCCGCGCTTTTTGAGCTCTTTTACAACAGTCTCATTTCTAAAATCATAACTAATGTTCACAGTAACATCGTCATCGGCGTAGTCATTATTAGCTTTTAAAATCTCAATGTTCTTCTCTGGGATAACAACGTAATGATCCATGTAGACAGCGTTATCTGATACCTTTTCCATAAGACTATCTACAGAATAAAAGTCTTTTATCGCAGTATGAACCTTAAGCTGTTTATCATCCAATACTAAAGAGATATGGATGGGCTGTTCATAATTGATAAAAATAAGCTCTGCCTTTTTGTCAGTCAGACTCACAATTTCGTCGAAGTCTGAATGCATGCTTCCCGTGTTGAGAAGGGACATCTGTGCAAACTCCTGTCCGTCATCCTTTACCCCAATGTACATTTCCCCGTCTGGTACAATAAATTCTCCCCTATATGTACCATAAATACTCTTATTCATAGCCTTCTCCTCCAAGATGTCATTTGTAATATAATATACACGCTTTAGAGATTTAAAGCTACAAAGAATATCAGACAAATCGCCACTGTTCCTATGAGCATAAACGCATAAGATATCCACCATTTACCTGTTCTGTTGAATCCATAGAAATCAGGCCACTTTTTATCTTCAGGGGCAAGAACTACATTATAGAGATAAAGTGGCGCATATAATGCAACGGGAATAATGCCGATAAAAGAAGCACCGAAGCCAATTCCGCGTCTTTCGAATGCGAATAAAGAAATAATGGCAAGTAGCGGTGTTATGAGATGCATATATAGGTCAGAGCCTGATAGAAGTGGCTTGTAGCCGTATAGTCGACCAAGGAAAATCAGCACAGTGAGCATTGTTACTGTAACTGCTGCTGTTCCGATTACCTTAAGATAATATGCCCATTCTGCATTTGGGAAAAGACATATACATAATGCAGAAACTGCGCAAAGTAGGTTACTCTGCGTGGTAAAGTATCTAAGTGCTACCCTTCCTCTGGCCAAATTCCAATGCACATTTTCCCAGAAAAACCATACTACTACCGCCAGAGTTATGATAACAACTGTTATATTCATAATAAATGAAATTATGCTGTTTGCACTTCCCATATTGTACTCGCTTCCTCTCAAAATAATTCTAGCATGGTATAATTAAGTGACGATAAAACGAGCATTATTTTTGAGTAAATAGTACAGGAGGGCTTGTCCATGAAAATCGCAATGGCAAATGATCACGCTGGAACTGCTATGAAGAATGAAATCAAAGCTTATCTTATCAGCGCAGGATATGAAGTCGAAGATTTCGGAACCTATGATGAAAAGAGCTGCGATCTGTCGGACTTCGTATATCCGGCAGCACTTGCAGTAGCCAAAGGGGAATGCGAAAAAGGTATTTTCTGCGATGGCGTTGGTTACGGAAGTGCCCTTATTGCTAACAAAATAAATGGTTGTTACGCCGCTGTGTGTCAGGATCCTTTATGTGCTACTCTCGCACGCCAACACACAGATTCAAACATTCTATGCCTTGGCGCCAAGATCATTGGCGGTCTCATGGCCATGGAAGTCGTAAAGACTTGGCTTAGCACAGAACCACTCATGGAAGAAAAATACAGAAACAGAGTTAAAAAAGTGTGCGCCATAAACGACAAACACTGCGTTCCACTGAATCAAATAGACTAATTCAAGCTTTTATGCACTCTTTTTTGCTCTGGCTGTAAAGATAATTCGTCCAGCACACACAGATACTAGCTAGTTCTTGCATCTTTTTATATAATAAAGCCAATAAGCGAGGTATAAAGATGATAATACGCAGCCAGTACAGATGTAGCTTTAAATCAATGATTACGGATGACGCCATAAATGAGTTGGCGGAAAGATGCAAAAATTCTTTCAAGGAGCTTCTCTCTGAAGGAAAGATTTGCAATGCCTCTTTTTACAGATATGAGAATATGGGCTTTCTGTACCTGGAAGAAATCGTAGATTCCGACGAAAAGTCCAGCATAAATATAGACACAGTGATGAGTGACCTCAAGCCTTGTCTTAAGCCCTGGCCTGAGGAAAACGGAGACAGCTATTTTGTTAAGATGATCAACGTCTACTATCACCATATTCCCGAGGATGACGTTGATTTATGGGAACGCGAAAGAACTACATCCGACAAGGAACGAATCGGAAGAGTTGCATTTGTTTATCCTGAGAAACTCGCTTCCTACGTGAGATACCACAACGAAATAGTTGAAGAAGGACTTCTTAAGGGCGATAAGTACGCCTTCATCTCTATGCACGAAAATCTTCTCTTTTCCTACTATGAAGAGCCTCGCAACAATGTAAACATCCGCGGAATCGATCAGGAATCCACCGTGATCAATAAGTGGCTTGATGCTGATCCCGAATCGCATTTTGACAGAATAAAAGCAAAAGGGAATAACTTCTTAGTTATCCCCTGCTTGTTTACGGTTTAAGATATCATATTTCTTTTCCATCGACGTCTATTACTTCAAATAGAAATGAAAAGCCCTCCGCCATTCGTAATGAGGAACAGCGGAGGGTAAAACGTGATTATTATGTTGTTAGCCTTCAATGGCTATAAGGTTCTTCTCTGGAACTTTTTCTATTGCCTTCTTAGGAATGGTAAGCTTCAGAACGCCGTGTCTGTAGGTGGCTTCGACGTCTTCTGTCTGGACATTCTCGCCAATATAGAAGCTTCTGGTCATGGATCCTGAATATCTCTCCTGTCTGATGAGTTTGCCCTTCTTATCATTCTCATCCCTATCAAGACCCTTAGCAGCGTTAATGGTAAGATAGCCATCATTGAGCTCTACAGTGATCTCTTCTTTCTTGAAGCCTGGAAGATCGATTGCTACTTCGTAGTTGTCATCTTTCTCTCTGACATCGGTCTTCATCATCCTGCCTGCTCTTCTGCCATAGAGCTTCTTCTCCAGGTTGTCGAACTCCTTCATTTCTGGGAATCCAAACAGGTCATCCATAAATTTCTCTTCAAAAATACTAGGTGCTAACATAATTCTTACCTCCTTTGCACATAAACAATTAAGAATATGAGCATTGGGACGGAGGGTTCGGATCATTGGAACTTTAAGTCCTAACGGTCTTCTCTGTTCCTTTGTTCTACTTTAGGTATAACACCAAAATTAGCACTTGTCAATAGAGAGTGCTAATTTTTTTACATAGCCAATTTTTGCCTATTTAAAGCCTTTTCTAGCCTTTGCCCTATCGATAAGTTCAGCAGATTCATTCATTGCAGCTTCAAGATATTCTGATTCCCACTCTCTGCCAATCTTTTCTTTTTTCTTGATCTCAGCCCAGGCCTCGTGGAGTTCTTCCTCAGAAGCATATTTCATATCGCCGAAAACGTGAGGGTGTCTGCGAACCATCTTATCTGAAATAGTTCTGGCTACATCTTCAAAGGTAAAAAGACCTTCTTCCTCGGCCAGAACAGCATGGAACATTATCTGCAGCAGAAGATCGCCAAGCTCTTCCTGCAGATTCGTAGGATCACCGGTTTTCTCGAGAATGTTGATACCACCAATAACCTCGGCTGCTTCCTCAATGCAGCCGGGCTTAAGACTACTGTGAGTCTGAATCTTATCCCACGCGCAGCCATCTTCGCTCCTGAGTTTTTCCACTATTTCTTTTAATCTTTCAATCTCTGTCATAGTTTTTTTCCTTAATCATTCTGAAAAGGGTTATTCCATTGGTAACAACAGTTGCTGCGTCAAATAACGCTCCTGTATAAGACATCAGGATAAAATGGTAAAAAATCCATGGAATAAAGGATAAGGTCACTAGAAGCTTGAACTTCACCGGGTCTTTGACGTCCATAAAAATAATATATACAGTGCAGACTATTACTGGTATTATGCCTAGAAATCCCTGATCGTTTAACACGATTGTCATCGCTATAGAAGCTATGATCAGTACTGCCTTCCACACATTATTCAGCTTCTCTTTGTAGCATAAGTAATTACGAAAGCACGAAAGAACATTGCTGACAGCTCCGGTGACTCCGCCCAGAAGCAGCATGCTGACTGCCTGCATCAGTAGCTGAATTATCTGTACTACCAGAATCCTTGATTTTTTCTTGATAGCGCCAGAACCCACCTGAACCATGGCAGCCACAAAATCTATAATATTAGCGATTATTATGGTCATTACTGCTTCTCCAAAATCATTTTTTATCCAAACGGCTTCCGGGTCAATCTCGGGGTAGAGCTTAACCACCTACTTAGAGTAGAGCCACAAGATACCTTTCTGATTATACCCAACAAAATAGTGGCTTACAATGAGAACTAATGATATCAGGCAAAAAATTGAATAATAATTAAATTTTTGTCATTAAAATATTATAAAATCGCGTGCATTAATGCCCTATTTACCGCGTATTAGCTATACAATTAACTTGTCTGAGTAAATATGCAAGGAGGTCATCGCATTTATGGAAAATAATAAAAAACCATTGATCCAGGCCAGTATGGCTGCAGTTCTGCTACTTATTTCCATTCCTATGGTCGTTGCACTTACTGCAAGTATCTTAAACAGTGCAATTCAGATGAAAAGCATTGAAGAGACGGGCGAGAACACCTACTTTAACACTCTCTATACAATAAGTTCAGAGCTTCTTAATGCTGATAGAGACCTGTATCAGGCTATGTTAGCTGCAACTCAGCATCAGGCATATAGAGAATATGCCCCCAAGGAAGTCATGGATGTTTATGTCACAGAATTCAGCGAAAACTACCAGCAGGTTGTTGATCGTGTAAATCTGGCTACCACTCAGGCAAAAGAAAATGATAATTTATACAATCAACTGAAAGATGATAATGGTAATTCATTCTCACAGATGAGTAGTCAGTTCCTCACAAGTCTTGCCGCCTGGGCCAAAATTTATGATTTCAGTACAGGTGAAGGCGACATAGAACAATATGCCAATGACTTCATCACCACAAGAGAATATATAAGCAACATGTGTGACATAGTTGAGAAATGGGCTATTGAAGAAAAAGCGGTCGCTGACAAGCAGATTTCTTTCAGAATAGCTGCTACGTTCGGTGTTTTTTCAACTATTTCCCTCATACTGCTAGTATTTGCTATATACATGCTTGTTACTATTCTTAAAAGTCTTCAATCCATTGACAATGCGATTGAAAATGTTGCAAGCGGCGACTTCGTTACCAAGATAAAAATCAATAGTTCTGTCACAGAGTTCAACAAGATGAGTGAAACTCTCGAAGCAATGAGACACACTCTCCGCAACGCTCTTGTTCAGGTTATAGAGCATGCCGGAGATGTAAATAACAGAGCGGAAGTTACCAAAGGTAGCATTTCCAATTCACAGAAAACTACTAATGATATCAGTTCAGCCGTCAGTGATCTGGCTACAGGTGCAACAGCCATGGCAGAGGATGTTCAGAGCACCGCTGCTATTACAACCAATATAGGCGCCTCAGTAGATAATGTCCTTGAATCAGCCAACAAAAATCTCCAGATGGGACGTCAGGTTTATGATGAATCTACCAAGGTTAAAAATCAGCTTGAACAGATCAAAGAACAGGATCAGAAAAATGATGAAATGGCATCTCAGGTTTCTGATTCAGTGAACGAAACCGCATCGGTTGTTGCTCAGATTACCACTGCTGCTGAATCTATCATCTCCATAGCAAGCCAGACCAACCTTTTGGCACTTAACGCCTCAATTGAGGCTGCAAGAGCTGGTGAAGCAGGAAAAGGCTTTGCTGTAGTTGCTGACAACATCAAGGATCTTGCTGGTGATACTAACTCTCTTGCAGGAGAGATTACCAACATGCTTTCTACCATTACAGATTACTCAAATAAGAATAAAGAGCTCACGGAAGCGATTAAGAGCGCAATCACTAATGAAACTGATGCTCTTGAAGAAATGAGCGAATCCTTCAACGAGATGCTGAACCTCCTGAAAGAAACAGAGGAAGGAAACCGTCAGATTGTTGAGCTTGTTGAGATCATGAATAAAGATAAAGAAAACATCCTGAATTCTGTAGAGTCCCTGTCCAGTATCTCCCAGGAAAACGCTGCTTCCTCAGAAGAAACCAGTGCTTCTCTCTTACAGCTTGATAGTGCTATGGAGTCTGTAGTATCCCAGGCTGAGGACCTTCAGAAAATCGCCGACGAGCTTTCGGAAGGCGTCAAATACTTCAAAGTTGAGCTTCCTCAGGACAATACCTGAACAAATAATAAAGGGTCTTCTGGTTAATAACCAGAAGACCCACTTTTATCATTTTTTAGCCAATCTTAACTTCTTTATAAGCTGGATCAGACCAGATACATTCCTCTGAAAGAGGATTCTCGAGAAGTTTAGGATTCTCGACAAGTGACTTAAAGAGCTTCATTGAGCGGCCGTAATAAAAACCATCTGATATTCTTTCGTCTATGGTGAAAGAAAGATCAAGCTCTTTTTTCATGGTTACATGTCCGTACTGATCATAGTGAGGATTGTATTTCTTGGTTCCTACAACGATGAATATAGAATTAGTTCCCCAGTTCATCAGATGATGATAGCCAATATCCATTCCGATGGATCCAAGGTTTGTGAGTACAACTGAGCACTGGTATGGGTCAGTTGCGATGGCTGCCTGTGGCATCCAGCCGTGCTTATCAAGGTAACGAGCTATTAAACTGATGATATGCTTGCCAGGAATCTTCTTGATGAAGTTCATGGCCTCAGTAGACTGGTCGTCCTGAGTTTTGCATAGAGCTATCTGCTCTCTTACCTGGCGGCTGATACTCTCAAGAGTGTCGTCGTCTGAAGCAACGATTCTAGCAAGAGTCTCATCTCCGTCATCTCTAAAATCTTTTTTAACAGTAAATGCAGCTGTGATATTGTTACGCTGATACATTGTCTGATTAGCGATGAAACGGTTCATCTGAGGTCTGAGTCTGATCAGCTTGAGAGCTGCTGCAATAACTATATCGAAAATAGCAATCCTGTTATCCGGATGCTCTTTGTTGTATTCTCTGATATATTCCTCTGTAAATGTAAGGTCTACAGAAAGCCTCATATATGCCTCGTTATCGCATCTGTTTGGATACATCAGAGGCATAATATAATGCATAGAATCTATATTTCTGATAAGCGTTCCATCACGCCTGTCTCCAAGTCTTCGTGTTCCCAATTTAAGTTCCCTCCTAAATAAAAGCACTTCAAGGAAAAGATACATAGCAAGCGCAGCAATTACGTCGACAAAAGAATGCTGCTTAACAAAAAGTACCGATACACAGATCATCAGCGACCAGATTGTGAGTAATGTCTTTTTCCAATTCTTAACATTGTCTGCAGTGAGCCATGCTGCTAATACTGCAAGTGTATAGCCTACATGAAGTGAAGGACATACGCCAGTTGGTGTGTCGATGGAATAAATAAATCCCAACATCCATGTGCAGAAGTTGGTACGTTCAAAATGATCAGGCCTGAGATTCTGCACTGAAGGCCATACAATATATGTAATCACAGATACGATCTGCATTCCAACGATCATTTTCTCTGCTCTTACGAAGCTCTTTATGTCGTAGAATCCGAAGTAAAGAATTGACAATACCATGAATACATACCATGAAACATAAAAGATGGCGAAGTATTCATTAAAAGGCACGATATCATCTACAGTACTATGAACTACGTGACATTTGCTAACAGGAATAAATCTCTCTGTGACAACATACATGATAAGGTAACCAACCCATCCCAGAAGCAGCAGTAAATGGCGGTATTCCTTACTTGTAATATTTGATAATCTAAGTTTTCTATAATCAATAACAGGTGTTTTCATATTGCTCTTTCATTTGTTGGATAGTACTTTTTGGTTACATTAGGGTAAGGCACAACGTGATGCCTTGGTAAATTGTAGGCGAGTTCTGAAATGCTGTCCTGAAGGTAGGTGCATATTCTCTCGGCCTCTGCGTTTGACTTATTCTCCGGTGAATACCAGATAGGCTTGCCAAAAACAAACTTGCCAAGCTCAGGGCATACGTACATTGGCACAAATGGAATAGCCTGCCCCGTCTGTCTGTAGTAATACTTGGCCACATGGATAAAGCCTCGCTGGAATTTATGGACTATATTGTTGTATTCTGTGTAATCCTCAGGAAAAATTACTACATCCGCATTTTCTTTTAACCTATCGCTTGATAGCTGAAAGGTCTTCATGACGCGCTTATCACGATACACAGGGATTGTAGCTGCATTTGTAAAAACAATTTCAGAAATTCTGGGAATCATGTGAGATAACAGCTTAAAAAAGGGTCTTACAAGAACTGGCTTTTGGGACCAGAAATCCTTGTATGCATAGTCTGCCACACACTCTTTTTCCATCATGTCTGAAATGCACCAGGTGTAATGCTCTCTTGGATAATACATCTCGACAGAAGCCGGGCCATACATCTGAGAATGATTACCAACAACAATAGCTGGTCCATCTGGAAGATTATCTATTCCATCTATTTGAAAAGGAGGTATTACTATTCCCCCCATTTTCCTTACGATTCTATATACAATGTGTTTCACACTAATCCCTCTGTATACATATACATCTTTTTACCCAATAGAACAGTATACCGTATTTTTACAAATATCTCCACAAAAAAAGAAACCACGATAAAATCTGTGGTTTCCTGTGTTATAAGGTGGAAATATCAGTATTCATCAAGAAAACGTATGTTTCTCCGGCGCAGAATAAATATCCTCGAAGTTTTTAAGCTTAATCTCACGGATAAACTTGGTTGTATGGCGCCATATTATTTTAAGTGAAACCAGTTCTCTTCGTGAAAGACGCTCATCAAGCATCAAAACATCAATATCATCGCGGAAATGAAGCACCTTCAGGATCAGATCATATTTGGTCTCTATCTTATCTACTGTATTAATCTGCTCTATCAACGACTCATATTTATCATGCATCCCTGGAATATTGGTATATTCCTGTAATTGGCGCAATGAGTTGATGGTACTACTAGCCCTGTAGCTAGGCACCATGTAAGATCTCTCAACATACTGATTCAGAACTGAAATTGTAAAAAGAGTCAAAAAAGCTCCTGCCCACACGTCAGTTGCGTAGTGAGCCCCCAGGAACATACGGGCAAGCATGGTTGAAATAGTGTGGAATGTAGCAAAACTAATAAAGCCAATGTCCCATGCCTTGGTGCGAAGCTTTGGTAGAAAGCGCTTGAAATACACTAAGAGGAAGCTCAGCGCCGCCTGAGCAGCATGACCTGACGGGAAAGATGAATCTGGTGTTACCGGAAAGTGCACAAACCAGTATGTAAACTGAGTGTCAGGATCTGTAAGCTCGATAAAACGTGGTCTGTTGAAACCAAGCTTTATTATTGTCTGTCCGGCTACCGCAATAAGTGCAGAAACAAGAGCAATGATCATTACTTTTCTTAATTCAAAAAGATCTGCTTTGCGTGCAAGATCATGGTTTACCACTATCGAAAGAATCAAAAAAACAATATTAAAAATAATAGCTGGAATAAACATAGGTTTATTAAGGTGATAAATAGAAAGAAGTGTAAACCCAATAAAAAGTATTAAGGACATAATTGATAGAATAGCAGAAATAATAGGTCTACGCGCAATCTTACGGGTTACCAGATTGCTTATAGCATAGAAAGTACCAGCAATACACGTGGGAAGAAGACCAACTATCTTGAAAATCTCTCCATAGGTATCGTTGTAATGAAAGACAGCTTTTGCGATTGGAAGATCATAGAAAGTAAATATGGTCATAAAAACCACAAAAATGCTTATCCATATTACCGAACTTTTTTTCTCGTAATAATATAATTTATTCATGTCATAAATATACCATATCAGTTATGTATAATCCTTTAAAAAAGCTTAAACATTTGCTAAACACAACATTCTATCTTTTGTATATGGTATATTAATATACGTACCATTGTGATTATTTGCAGGTAAAAATATGTTTAGTCATAGAAAAAACCTTGCAATTAGAATATGGAAAATCGTCTTGCTAGCGGTACTTCTCTCCACCGGCTCTTTTTGTGTTGCATCATTATTTCTGGCTCGAGGTCCTGTAGAGCAATCTATCCAGCAAAGAATGATTGATATCGCAAACTGCGCTTCTGGCTCTGTTGATGGTGATAGTCTTAAAAGAATCACAAAAAATGAGGTAGGCAGCGCTGGTTATCATAAAATCAATAATACTCTAACTATTTTCCTCAATAATATTGAAGCTGAATACATTTATGCTGTTCGCATTGATGAAAACGGAAACTTTATAATCGTAATTGATCCATCCATGAATAGCATCCAGGAATTTGGTATCCCTATCGAACCAACTAAGGCTCTGATATCCGCAAGTAACGGAATTGCTGCAGTAGATGATCAGCCAACCACTGATGAATGGGGCTCTTTCTATAGTGTATATAGCCCTGTCTTTGCTTCCAATGGCGATATTGCTGGAATCATCGGCGTGGATTTCGAAAAAGACTGGTATGAAGGGCAGCTCAACCAACAAAACGGAATGATCATTGCTTCATCCCTTATTATTCTGGCTATAATTCTGCCAATCATTGGCGTTATGTGTATTTTTACCATAAGAACAATTACCACCCCTATCAATCAGCTCACGGCAGTTGCTGCTGAGTATCAAAAGGGCGATTTCAGCCACGATATGAAGATCTATGAAGAGGAAGAAATAGGCATTTTATCCAGTACTCTTAAGTCTATGTCCTCCTCTCTCACTGAGCAGATTTTCAAGGCTGAGGAAGCAAGTCGTGCCAAGAGTAATTTCCTTGCCAACATGTCCCATGAAATCCGAACTCCTATCAATGCAGTCCTCGGAATGAATGAAATGATACTGAGGGAATCCACAGAGCCTGAAATCCGCAGCTATTCCGAGAACATCAAGCATGCTGGCACTACTCTTCTTAATATCATTAACGATATCCTTGATTTTTCCAAAATTGAAGCTGGAAAAATGGAAATTGAGCCTGCAGATTACGATCTATCCGTAGTTTTAAGTGATCTGGTCAATATGATACATCCACGTCTTGTTGCCAAGAGCCTGATTCTCAAACTTGATTTTGACCCAAATATCCCACGAAATCTCTGCGGAGATTCCAACAGAATCAAGCAGATCATCACCAATATCCTGACAAATGCTGCCAAGTACACGGAAGAAGGCACTATCACCTTCCAAATGGGCTTTAAGAAGCCTTCCGATGATCCAGACAGCATCATTCTCTTAGTTTCAGTCAAGGACACTGGCATTGGAATTAAACCCGAGGATATGAAGAAGCTCTTTTCCGAATTTGAGAGAATCGAGGAAAAGAGAAATCGCAATATCGAAGGCACTGGCCTTGGCATGAGCATTACTCAGAGCCTCCTGTCTATGATGGGCTCTGTACTTGAGGTGGAAAGCACCTATGGAGAAGGCTCCAATTTCCACTTCGCGCTCAAGCAAAAGGTTATCGGTGAGGAGCTCCTTGGCGATTTCCAGGCTCTTAAGCCAGCTGAAGATGAGGCTTACGTCTACAAAGAGAAATTTACTGCTCCGAATGCTTCTGTTCTTGTTGTTGACGATAATCCTATGAATCTCATGGTATTCAAGAACCTTATCAAACACACTCTTATCTCCACAGACACTGCAAATAGCGGTGATGAGGGGCTTGATCTCATACGTGGTAAAAAATATGACATGATTTTCTTAGATCACATGATGCCTGATAAAGATGGTATTGCTACACTACAAGAAATGAAGGCGTCATCAGACAATCCGAATCTAAACACTACTGTGGTCTGCCTTACAGCCAACGCAATCTCTGGTGTCAGGGATGAATATATTGCTGCAGGCTTTGATGATTATCTCACCAAGCCCATCAATCCTGACCTTCTCGAGGAAATGCTCATCAAATATCTTCCTCCGGAATTGGTTGAACTGGCAAAAGACTCTGAGACAGGTGATTCTAATGCAAATAAGCCACAGATATCTGAAGAATTGACACCTCTTTTGGACCAGGATCTTATCAGCATCAAGGCCGGAATAGAAAATAGTGGCGACGAATCCTGCTTCCTATCTATGCTTGGCGTTTTCTATAGCTACGCTGATAACAATGTGCAGGAATTAAACGAGTTCTATAATAATGAAGATTTCGAAAACTATACCATTAAGATTCACGCTCTCAAGAGTTCCTCTAGAATAATAGGCGCCGTTGGGCTTGCTGAAGATGCTCAGAATCTCGAGAATGCAGGAAAAGCCCGAGAATTCGACAAAATCCGCGAAGGTCACGCTGCTTATGTGGAGAAGTTTCTTGCCGTTGTAGACATAATCGGTCAGGTGATGAGTAAACAAAATGAAAGCAAAGCTGCCAAACCAGAGGCTGCAGCTTTGCTTATAAACGAAGCTTATGCACAGATCAGAAAATCCGCAAAAACTATGGACTACGATACTATCGAAGCTATCTATAAAGAAATGTCCTCCTACTCTATTCCTGAGGATGCTCTATCTCTTTGGAATCAGGTGGAGGAAGCATTCCATGCTCTCAACTATGATAAGATTGAGGAGTTGTTGAAGGATTAGCGCTTCTCTCCCAATCACAAAAACTCTCTGCACTTATCATAAAGCATTCTCCAATCTCTCTTGGTTCCTTAAGCTTAGTAAAACTCCGTTAATTTCCTATCCAGTGCTCTTATTTCTTCCTCTTCAGGAATCTCTTTTAAAAGAGCTATCTTCTCAATTTCTTCCCTGTCTATCCGCTTTTCCTCAATCAGCTCCAGATATTCCTGAGGTAAAGTCACTCCGTATATGGCGCCATATTCCTCTCGCACAGCATTACTAAAATAGTCAGGCTGCATATCAAAATGTGCGAGGCCTAACCATTCAGGATTGCAGTCGATTCCTAGCTCTTCACGCGCTTCTCGCACCATGGATTCACGCAGAGTTTCGCCTTTTTCTGGACATCCCCCAAAGATTTCCCAACCCTTTCGCCAATGATTGAAGCCCATAAGATAATCGTTGCCAATCTTAACAACCAATAGGCAGACTGTTATTGGCGCAAACTTCTCAGCTGCGTCTTTTTCAGCTACTTCTATAAACTCTAATAATTTATTACCAGATGAATCTATTGCTAACATGCATACCTCCAAAGCATAGACTATCCACAGCTATTACATGTACTTCCTAATTACCTCATTACTCCATACATGTGCTTCAATGTATCTTTCCGGCCCTTTTGAGCCATCTTCGTTCCATTCCTGAGGAAGCCCATACTTATCCATTATGTTTAAAATCTCATCATAGGTATAAACCTTACGTCTATACTCTTTACCATCATTTACTCTAGGGCTGAAGGTTGGCATAGAATCTCCGTAGGTAAAAGATATCTTTTTTAGATCAAATTCTTTTATCGGAATTCTAAGATAATCTGGCTGTTCGTACCATGTATAAAGCCAGGGGCAATGCTCAACGACCATATAAAATGGCGTAGCTATATCTGTCATGCCACCTTTTTCCATAAATTCTTTTTGTAGAATTCTCTCACAACTGCGCCTGTTTGAGATATATGCAGCATCTCTTTGAGCGCACATTGAACCAGGGCGTTGTTTCTTTATCTGCCATAGAAGCTTTTGTGCTTCCTCTTCAGGGAGCGCTGTCATGCTCCTGAAAGGGCCGGTTCTTTTGTCGAAGTAATGATACAGATACATGTAATTAATCCATTTTCTCTTTTAACGTCTCAAAAATAGTTTCTGCAACAAGCTTTGAACCTGCAGGGGATGCATGCCTTCTATCTTCAAAATAAAGATCAACATCAGGATTCTGATGTATATGTTCCCACCACTTTTCTCCCACAGGAGCCACAAGGCATTTATGTTTCTCCGCAAGCTTCCTATATCTGGCAGACATTTCAGGCTGGAATGCTTCATTGCCCTCTTCTGTCCATGTCATATAATAGCAAGGAACTGCCTTAGTTTGTCTTATCCATTCCATGATCGTGTCGGCGGCTTTTTCCATGACATCAAATTCGCCCATAGGATGAGCCACGTGCTGCAATATAACAAAATCATAGTCACCAAAAAGGATATTAAATCTTGTCTGCTCATTTTCTGCATGATAATCAAGCCCCATTCCGCCCTTAGTCAGCATGGTAACCTGCATATCAATTCCGTGCTCAGCGCAAACGTCCTGGAATATCTTAGGCATGTCATTGTAGTAAGTGTGGCTATTTCCAATAAAAAGAGTTCTCATATAGTTCCTTTCCCGTCCCCCTAGTCCATACTTGATTATATCCAATAAATAAGCGGCTTACAATCTATTTCGCGACTGTAAACCGCCATAAATACTGGATTTAACGTATTCTTTTCTTTATGCTACATCTCTTTCTTTCTCATTTCATTTTTTCGTCAACCTAATTATTTAAACAATCGCCGGAATGACTTTTTCTTCTATAAATTCAACCCTATCAAAAATACGTGGCTTGAAGGTACCGGTCATGCCAACAGCCAGGTTCTTTTCTTTATTGACGTAGATAATGTTCCCACTATCGCCGATAGCTGCGTATACATCCCTGTTTTCATGAGGCTTGTACCATAAAAAACCGTACTCCATATTGCCAAATCTCTCGCCAAGCTTCTGATAAGGCGTGATCATCTGACTGATCCAATCCGATGATACAATCTGCTTTCCATTGAACTTTCCTTCGTTTAAGACCATGGCACCAATCTTCGTCAGGTCTTTTCCCGAAGCACAAAGCCCCCAGCCTGCTGTAACTGTATCCTGCGGATCAGAGTACCACTCATTCTTACGTGGACCTTTATTCATGAAGAAATCAAACTGATCCTCTTTGCTGCTGTCACCATGAATGGTATGCTCTGGGATTCCAAGTGGAATGAAAAGATTCTTGTTAGCAAAATCAATACATTTCTCCCCAGTGGCACGCTCAATAATTCCAGCAAGGATCTGGATTCCAAGGGTTGCGTATCTAAACTCTCCAGTTATTCCGCTGCGTCCGCCAAGATAATCCAATATAGCCTTTGTCCAATCATCTGAAGTACACACCTTTTTCCAGGGTTCAGACTTACCTTTATAGGGCGCGGTCATAGTTAGAAGGTGCCGAATGGTAACGTCGTATATTGTCTTTTCGCCCCTCTTGACCTGATAATCCGGAAAAAAAGTTAAGACCTTTTCGTCCAGACTCTTGATTGCTCCTTTATCAACTGCAATCCCCGCAAGTATGCCCATGATACCTTTAGTTACTGAATTGACGTTGATGGCATCTTCACTTTTGAATCCGCGCCAGCAATCCTCATATACAAGCTCTTCGCCTCTGATGGCGCAGATCTGGCATATATTACTCTCGTTTCCTTTACTTTCAGCTATAAACTTATGAAGCTCTTCTCTATTCAATTTTAGCCTCCTATTAGGAAAAATTGGACGTCCTAATAAAAGGCTAATTTAATTAAAAATTGTTTTCAAGTAAAATTTTGAATGCCATATCATACATATCTCTGGCATCTACAGTATTCCTGATATATGTAGGGTCATCAGCTTCGTATCTGACATATTTTTCTACTTCTTCTATAAGAGCCAGATAACAAACAGCAAGCGCATATCTGACCTCTGTTTCCTTGGTCAGTTGGATTTTCTCCTCAGCCATCTCATTATAAATATCAAGCTCCTTCTGCTTGTCAGAAAGAGGTGATTTCTGACCGGGTCCGAGCGTGATAAAGTCTGCAACAGGATCGCCCCAGAAACCGCGCTCTGGATCTATCCAGCAGATCTTCCCTGTTTGAGCATTATAGAGAACATTGCTGTCCCAGAGATCAAAATTGACCATGCGACAAGGAACCGCTCTTAGAAGACTCTCATATTTATCTATAAAGCTTATAAACTTCTCTCCATCTGGTGTTTCATGGCCAAGCTCCTTACAGTCAGCAACGAGCCTCTCCGCCATATCCTTAAGTGCCTCATACCACGAAGGCTTAAGTCCCGCCTGCTTATATCCAAACCCATCATTGGTAATTCTGTGAATCTTAGTAAGCATGCCGATCTTCTGCTTCTGAACTTCTGCATATTCCTCATCGGAGAAATTCATTGCCCATAAAGGCTCGCCCTCCATCATCTCCATGATAAAGCAGTTGCTCTTGATAATCTTCTTGGAAAAGTCAGAAGCAATAACCTTAGGGCAGAGAATATCAGTCTTGTCATGCATTTGTGAATACCAGAAAACCTCGGATTCCATCATACCTTTTTCATAGCTAAGAACCTTGGCATTCTCCGGAGGCGCTATCTTAAGCGCATAGCTTACGCCATCATCACATGTGACCTTGTAAGCAGCATTGAACTCGCCATTTCCCAAAGGGGCTATTTCAGCTACATTGCCAACCTTATGAAAAGAAAATAGTTCCTTAATCTCAACTTCTGAAGCCTCATATTTTGTCTTACTTACAGCCATTTCTCATGTCTCCTTGTACTCTTCAGCTTTTTAGGGTCCTTATTCCATCTCTTTACCACACTTTGAGCAAACCATCGAGGATGGAAATTATATTGCGATATATCTTTTGTTGTCTTAGTTCAGAGCAACTCCATTAACGTAAAGTGTATATCCATTAGTATCGACACTGGAAATATCTCCATCAAATGATGAGATATAGGTATCTGCTGTAAGTGTCCAGGTGCTGCTCTTATCTATAGAAACAGCTACTGTTCCTACTTCTGTGGAAACTGTTTCGCCCTTGGCATTAGTGATGTTTCCGCCTATTGCGCCTGTGAAGCTGGATCCGTCAGTAAGGTTAAGTGTAAGCTGTGAATCACTTCCAACAAGGATCGTTCCCTCAAGGGTCTGGTTAGTTGCATTAAGTGTAGCTGTGTTTGTGTCACCATTCCAGCCATCAGCACAAACTGAAAGCAGGATGTTCTCTGAATCCTCATTAACAATCTTTACATTATCCAGGTTAATAACAGCAGTTGTATTTGTCACGTGGAAAACATGGCCATTCTTGCTGGTAAGTGTTCCACCATTCATTGTAAATACCGATGTACCACTGTCTGCATCTCCAGACATGGACTGGTAGATCATGATTGTGTCATAGAAGGTTGCATTTCCGTTGGTATCAGTATTATTGGCGGTCATATCGCAGTCATTAAGGGTAATTGAATTGATACCCTCAATGCAGACTCCCTCTGAAAGGTTGGAAACAAGAGTTGCATTAGAAACTGTGATGTCTGCAGTTGAATAGATAGCAGGAGAGCCAAGACCGTTTGTTGTATATGTTCCACCATCTACAGTAACTGTGCCGCCACCCCTGTCAGTTCTGATGGCTGCTGAAGATCTTCCGCTAGTCTCAACTGTAAGGTTTGATGCCTTTGTCACACCGCCACCGGTTGTCATGATGCCACCTGAGCCATCACCTGTTGTTGTGATAGTACTGTCTGAAATTATGACAGTTGTACCATCACCCTCAGCGCCATTCTTTCCACCATTTCCACCATATGAGAATACGCCGTTGGCTCCGTCAGCATCAGAAGTGATGTTTGCTCCTGTAATAGTGGTTGTAGATCCGTCTTTTACAAGAACAGCTGCATTAAGGCCATAGAAGTTACAATTGTCTCCACCATCTGAATCACCGGTCTTGGTAACAGTTGCATTGGTGATGGTTACGTCGTCACTTGTGCTGATCAGAAGTGCGCTCTCATCTGCTGTTGTGCTGGCATAGGTCTTTCCATCCTGAGTATCTGAGCCAGTTACTTCTACCGCTCCCTGATAATCGATATCAGCACTGCTGCTTCCGCCTCCGAAGCCGCCACCACCTTCGGGAGGATTTCCAGGTGCTTCTCCATCCGGTTTATTTCCAGGCGCTCCATCAGGCGCCTCACCGTCCGGCTTTTCAGGTGCATCAGAAGGGTTGCTGCTTTCTTCAACTGTACTTTCCTGTGTAACTACAGTGTCAGTTCCTTCGGTTGATGTGGCTGTCTGTCCGCATGCTGTGACAGCTACGCACATGATTGTTACTATTGCTAAAGATAAGATCTTTTTTAACTCGTTTCTTTTCATAATTAGACTCCTTAGTAATTCCTGAACATTTATCAGTGAAAAATTGTTTGTTGTTGGAATGGATTATGAATAAGAAACCTAAATTATAGTTAAAAGATTTTCTTAATTTTTCAATGTTTATAAATTGTTTAGAAACTGCCTCATTGCATCCTCTATCTTCCGATATATATTCCGAGATAAAAGGCTATGCCTTCATCCCGACAAAGATCAGGGGCTTTATTATTTATTGCGCCATTGATATTTATGTAAATCAAC
>JAEEGH010001205.1_pt1 | contig 76728 bp, 72 predicted proteins | sample 9134181 | NCBI WGS metagenome assembly JAEEGH01 (sample SAMN16246544, study PRJNA631951) | gut metagenome | biome: gut microbiome; feature: rumen; material: DP-attached | host: Bos | place: Iran: Karaj | collected 2018-10 | reverse complement strand
TGGGACGACGCAGGACATGCGCTATACCGGCCTCGCCTCGGTCAGCTGGGTGGTCAGAGTGTCGGTCTTGTTGCCGGGCAGGCCGGAGGCCTTCCAGGTCGCTCCGCCGTCATTCGAGTACTGCCACTGGTAGCTCAGTCCCTCGCCGGTCGCCGCGACCGTGAAGCTGACCTCGTCGCCTATCTCGCCCTCGTAATCGACGGGCTGCTCGGTGATGGCAAACTCCACGACGGGCTCGGCTACCGTCATGCGGACGATATTCGTAGCCAGCGTGCTGCCGGAGCCGTCGGTGACGACGCAGCGGAAGCGGTATATCAGTCTCGCCTCGGTCAGCTGGGTGGTCAGAGTGTCGGTCTTGTTGCCGGGCAGGCCGGAGGGCCTCCAGGTCGCTCCGCCGTCGTTCGAGTACTGCCACTGATAGCTCAGTCCCTCGCCGGTCGCCGCGACCGTGAAGCTGACCTCGTCGCCTATCTCGCCCTCGTAATCGACGGGCTGCTCGGTGATCTCAAATATCACGGCCGGAGCTGCCGCAACCGCAAGGACAGCTTCCCCGCTGGTTACGGAACCGCTGCCGTCGGTGACGACGCAGACGTACTTCGCGCCGTTCTGCTCGACCGTGACTTCACTGAGCGTCAGGGTCGCGCCGGTCTCGTCCTCGAGATCGAACCATGCGCCTTCCGCGGCGTCATACTGCTTCCACTGATAGCTGCGCTGGCCGTAGCCTCCCGTGACGGTCACGGTGAACTCCGCGTCTTCTCCGGCCGTGACGCTGACGTCGTTCGGGCCGGTCACGGTCATGCCCATATAGGGAACGATCGTTTTGCCGTCGGCGATGGGCAGCGTTACCTCCTCGCCGCTGTCGGCATACCGGAACTCCTTGCCCTCGGCAAAGCTTACCGTGCCCTTATAGCTGGTTGCGGAGATGCTGTCCGTCGCTTCGGTCCAGCCGAGAGTGACGGTCACGTTCGAGCCGCCGATGCCGGGGTAGCTTGAGCTGGAATAAAGCCTTACGGCGTTTACCACGCCGCCGTTTATCGTTACAGTGCCGTTTTTGTAGGTATTGCTGCCGACGCCGATGCCGGAATAGCTGCCTTCCGCGGTGACGTAACCGCCGTTGATCGTGACGGTCCCGACGTCGCCCGCGCTGTTGCCGGCGCCGATGCCCGCGGCGTAGCCGCCTATGGCGTGAACTATGCCGCCGTTGATCGTGATGGTCCCGCCGTTGTAGCTGCTGGACTCATCGCCGGAGCCGATGCCCGCGGCGGTCTGGCCGCCGATCGCCCGGACGTAGCCGCCGTTGATCGTGACCGTACCGTTGCCGGAAACGTATCCTCCGCCTATGCCCGCGCCGCTGTCGTTCCAGTTGACGTGCTTGCCGCCGGTGGCCTCGATCACGCCTCCGTTGATGATTATGGTGCCGTAACTTGTGTAGGTCGTGCCGCCGATGCCCGCGTAACAGGTCTCAACACCGTCGACAATGAGCTTTCCGCAGCTCTGCTGCTCAGCGGCGACGCCGCCGGTTTCATCGACCGCGCTCTGCGCGTAGATCGTGAGCGTATTGCCTTCGTTTACGGTTATGCCCTTGGGGATGCGCTGGGTGACGCCGTCCATAAGAATGATCTTGACGTCTCCCGTTACGGTGACGCGCCTATTGGCCGTGTCGCCGCACATGAGATACCAGCCGTCCGTAAGCGCGTTTCTTCCGTCATAGACGGTGCAGTCGCTCACGGCCCTGCTCCGGGTCTCTCCGTTCTCGTCCAGGTAGCTGACGGTGCTTCCGAGGATCATGAAGGTCTTCGTCTGGACGCCGCTGTAGTCGCCGATACCGGTGATCGTAACGCTGCCCGTGCCGGATACGTTGGCGCCGTATCTGACGGTATAGTCCACGCCCTCCGTAAGCACCGTTCCAAACAGGGTAACGGTGGGAACGGGTATGATCGCCTCTCCGGTCTCTTCATATGCGCCGATCACGCCGCCGATCACGGCGATCCTTCCGTCGCTCAGATCGTTGATGGAATTGCTGCGCAGCGTCCACGTTCCTCCGCCGAATGCGCCGTACACGCCGTCAAAGACCGCCTCGGTCTTTATCCAGAGGTTTGAGGTGACGTAGATGAACGTGTTGTTCTCCACAGTGGGAGCGTTCAGCGTATGCTCCAGATATACGTCTTTCAAATTATACGCATTGTAGAAGGCGCTGCCGCCGATGCTCGTGACGGAAGCAGGGATCGTTACGCTCTTCAGGCCGCCGCAGTAATAGAAAGCGCTGCTGCCTATGCTCGTGACGCCGTCGGGTATAGTTACGTTCGCCAGGCTGTCACAGTCACTGAAAGCGTTGGAGCCGATGCTCGTCACGCCGTCGGGTATAGTTATGCCCGTCAGTCTGTCGAAGTTGTAGAAAGCATAACTGCCTATGCTCGTCAGTCCTTCGGGCAGCACGACGGCCGTGCATTCGCCCTGGTAGTTGTGCCAGGGAGCGTTGTTATAGCCGAACTCTTCCATGGCGCCGGTGGTCCCCTCGCCCTCGGTATAGGCGATCGTCAGGATCTTGCTGTCCAGGTCGTAGCTCCAGGTCAGACCGGAGCCGCACTCACCCTCGATGGCTTCCACTCTGAATTCGCTGTAGAAGCTGCCTACGTAGATGCCCGTATCCGCGGCGACGGCGGTGACCCTTGCCGTACCGACCGCGACGTTGTTCTCATAGCGGTAGTTAAAGTCCTTACCCTCGGTGAGCGTGATGCCGTTCACGGTGACGGTCGGCTTCGGCTCAATGGCCGCGCCGGTGACGGGATAATAGCTGTTGAGGCCGGAGAACGAGCCGTTGGCGATGTTGACGTGCTCTGTGTCAAGGAGGAGCTCGTCGTCCTCCGCGGTCCAGCAGACGCCCAGGGAATTCTTCAGCTCAGCCGCGGTCTTTCCGGTACCGTTGCTGCCCTGCACGGTCGCTCCGAAGGCCTGCCTGTACCAGTTGTTGCTGCCGCTGATGCTGCTGCTGTTGCGGTGGAAGGTGGCGGAGCCCTCACTGCTCACGGTCATTTCGGCCGGTGCGAAGAGGCAGTTGTAATAGTATACGCTGGCGCTGTTCCTCCAGCCTATGAAGCCGCCGCAGCAGTTTGTATCCTCACCCAGCATCGAGCCGGTGAATTCGCAGTCTCTGAAGTAGACGGATCCGCTGCTCGCCGTAGCGATGAGGCCGCCGTGAGTACCGTCGCCTTCCACGGTCGAGTTGATGGTCACGGCGCTGTTGCAGTTGGCGATATAGACGGAGCCTACACTATCGCCTACCAGACCTGAGCCATACTTTCTGCTCGTAGTCACCGTTCCGTCGGTGGTCAGCCGCATGATCCTTGCGCCGTCCACAAATCTGAAGGGCGCGGCATGTTCCTCGGAAGCGACGTAGTTCAGCGTCAGGGTATGTCCGCAGCCGTCGAATATGCCGCTGAATTTGCCGCCGTCTCTGCCGGCCATGGAGGACTGCGCGGTAAGGACCACGTCTTCGGTAAGCTTGGCGCCGATATTGGTTCTGCCCTTGTCTATGACGTAGCAGAAGGTTTCCCAGTCTTCCGCGTCGGCGATGAGCAGGTTGCCCTCCTCGTCGAATTCGGCGCTGTGTTCCTCGCTGCGCAGAACGGGGATCGCTTTGGTCCCGTTCTCCACGGTCCAGCCGGCGCCCAGGGCTTCCGCCAGCGCGGAGGCCGTCATGCCGCTGCCGTCGCTGCCCTGGACAGTGCCGAAGGCCTGAGTGTACCAGCTGTTGGTGAAGTTGGCGCCGGAGCGTACCAGAGTATAGGAGTTCGTCTCACCAATGGTGATCTGCCTGGGAGCAAACAGGCAGTTGGAGACGTTTACCGTCCCGTTGCTGCGATAACCGAGCAGACCGCCGCTGCCGCGGGTGGTGGCTCCCAGCAGGCTGCCGTCAAAGAGACAGTTGCTCAAATTCACGCTGCTGTAGCAGTAGCCGATCAGTCCGCCCGTGCTGCTGTCTCCCGACGCGCAATACGATTTGATATCTGCGCTGACGCGGACCCGGGAAACGTTAACGGCTCCCGAACCGGTATTGTTCACGTATCCTATCAGTCCGCCGGCGTCGTAGCCGAGGCCGGTGACGCTGCCCGCTATCCGCAGATCGCTGATGGACGCGCCTCCCTCCACCCGGGAGAACGGGGCGATATAGTTGACGCCGGTGAAATTGACGGTAAGGGTATGTCCGTTGCCGTCAAAGCTGCCGCCGAAGCGGTTGTTGCTGCTGCCGACCATATCTGCGGTGGAGCTCAGGACTATGTCGTCCGCCATGACGGCGCCGAGCGTCTTCTCGCCGGCGTTCACCCGCTTGGCAAAGGCGTTCCAGTCCGCCTCGCTGCTCAGGATCACCCGGTCAAGAAAATCGGTTTCCAGCTCGGCGGATACAGGCTTGGACACTTTCACGGGAACGGCCTTGCCGTTCACGACCGCCCAGTTGCCGCCGAGAGCGGCCGCCTGTTCGGAGGCGCTCATCCCGCTGCCGTCCGTGCCCTGAACGCCGCCCATGGTCTGCGTATACAGCGAGTTGACTATCACCGTATAGGTGGGCGAGCTGGAGTGGGGCCGCACGAAAGTATAAATGCTCGACGTGTTGCCGGGCAGCGTAAGCTCCGAAGGAGTGAAGAGGCAATTGAGCAGGTAGATGTTTTCATAGCTGTCGACATTGCCTATAAATCCGCCGTAGTTTGAATTGTTTGTCAGCGTCATGCTGCCGTCGAAGAGGCAGTCCTGTATGACGGTCGTAGAGTCGGAGTAGCCTATCAGGCCGCCGGAGGAATAACCGGAAAACGTCAGGTCTGCGCTGACACGGACCCTGCTTATGTTGGCCGTACCGTAGAGATAGCCGATCAGGCCGCCGGCGTAGTTTCCGCCGGACGATATGGATCCGGCCACCGTCAGATCGCTGATGCTCACATCATAGCCGGTGTTGGAGAAGGGCGCTATGTTGCCGCCCGTCCCGGAGTAGGCCACGGTCAGAGTATGACCGTCGCCGCTGAAGGAGCCGGTGTATCTGTTGCTGCCGTCGCCGACCGTCAGCGAATCGGGCATCAGCGTCACGTCGGCGCCGAGCACCGCGTTCAGACCGGTCTCTCCGTGGTTGACGCGGTATGCGAAAGCGTCCCATTCCGTCGCGTTGGAGATCACCAGGCGTCCGCTCTCGTCATAGACCGGCGCGCCGGGCAGTTCGCCGACGCGCAGCCTCGGGCGGGCGCGGCCGTCCGCAGCGGACCAGGCGGCGCCGAGCTGCGCCGCGATCTCGTCGGCGGTGGAGTTCGTCCTGCCGCTGCCCTGATAGCTGACCCCGTCGGCCGTGTAGACGTAGAAGAGATTATTGGTGTCGGCGTACCCCTCGCTGCGGTAGAAGGTCTTCCACAGCATGCCGGCGCTCACCTGCGCAGGATCGAAAAGGCAGTTTCTCAGGTAGATGCTGGCTGAGTAGTTGAAGCCCACCATGCCTGCGGCGCGGGTGCTCGTGTCACTCAGCAGGCTGCCGTCGAAGAGGCAGTCCGTCAGGTACACGCTGCCGCTGCCCGTGATCGCGCCGACTATGCCGCCGACCGCGCAGTCGTCTTCCACCGTGGAGCTGACGACGACGCTTACGCGGCATCTTTCCAGATAGGCGCTGCTGCTGCCTGTCTTGTCGCCCACGAGGCCGCCTGTCAGGCGGTAAGAGGTGCTGACCGCGCCCTCTGCGTGAAGATTGCTGATCTTGCATCCGTTCACAACGCGAAACAGACCGAAACGATATCCGTCGGCAGTCAGGCTGAAGGTCAGGCTATGCCCGTTGCCGTTGAATTCGCCGGCATAGGGATGCTCCTCCGTGCCGACGGTCGCCGCGCCGGCGGGCAGAATAACGTCCGCGTCCATGACGGCGTTCAATCCGGTCTCGCCGTCGTTTACGCGAGCGGCGAAGGTTTCCCAGTTTTCGGCGCTGCGGATAATGTATCTGCCGATGCCGTCGGTCTCCGGCGGCAGCTGCTCATCCGCGAGCGCCGACAGGCTCAGTACGCCCGCGGCCGCGATCAGGCACAAAATCAGTGCCAGCGCAATCCGCAGGGACTTCCCTGTTCGGTGTTCTGTCATTCTTACTTTCCTCCCGTTCCAAAGAACTTCTGATGATAATACTATCCTCTTTACGGAAAATATCTCTGTATCTGTCGATACAGAGCATAAAGAAGCATAGTATTTCATTCTGATATGCAGTTTATCACTGTGTTCCGCAGTTGTCAATAACTATATCATATAAAATGAATTCACTCAGCCGTCCACCCGAGAACGCGCTTTTTCATGCCTTCGATATCGAGCACGCCGTGAGCGAAGCCCTTTCGCACGAGCTCGGGCGGAACGTACTCGTCGTATTTTTCAAAAACCGGCACTTCCTTCGGATACAGAAGCTCCGTCGGATCGAAGGGCTGTTCGGCTTCTTCCCTCAATACGTCGTAAAACTCCCGCTCGCCGGAGCGCATGGTGAACTGCATGTAATACGGTCTGGAGGAGTCGAGTCCCTTCAGGCCGAGGCGTCCGGCGCAGCGCAGCTTCAGAAAGCGTTCCAGCGCGAGGAAAGCGTAGCTGCCCAGCCACGGGAACAGCGCCCACATATTCCCGCCCAGATTTACAAGCGGGCGCTCCGCCATGCCCGACGCGGCGAAAGACTCCCGCGCGTCCCTCAGACGGCACACGGCGTGCCGCATCAGATAAGGATAGCTTTTGTTTTCCCGGAGCACTTCGCGCATGCGCTCGAGAATGCGCGTATGGATATCGCCCGCCACGTCTCCGAAATAGGCGGGTATGTTGCCCTTTACGAGCGTGCAGTATACTTCCCTTCGCAGATGGTCGACCTCTTCCACTACCCACACTCTGCCGGCAATGGCTATCTTGTCGCCCGGCGGAGGCGGCTTGACTATGGTGCCGAGCTGCTGCGAGCCGGAGCGAACGGTATATTCCACGTTCTCCTGAAAAACCGCGTAGAATTTATAATTGTTCACCACGCGCTCTCCCGTCAGGCCGACTATGAGGCCGCCGTTTTCGGTGCGCTGGATATGATCCGTCTCTATCAGATGCCGCAGCAGCGTGCGGAGGTCGTCGCGGCTCACGAGAGAAAATGCCGGCAGCGTCAGAACGCGCGAGGCCAGCTCCGCCGGCGTCATCTCCCCGCAGGAGGCGAGAGTGCTCATGGTCTGATGATAAAGCAGGCTGAACGGCAGCCGCCCGGTCCTCGGCGGCTCCACGAAGCGTTCCTCCAGATACAGCTGCACGAGGGCGACGCCCTGTATGAGGTACCACGGGATCATTGCCGGCAGCATCGCCCGCGCCTCGGGGTGCTCCTCGCGCATGACGAACCACATTTCCGCCGGCTCACCGCGTCTGCCGGTGCGGCCCATGCGCTGCAGGAAGCCCGACACGGTAAAGGGCGCGTCTATCTGAAAGGCGCGTTCGAGCCTGCCTATGTCTATGCCGAGCTCGAGCGTGGCCGTGGCGCATACGCTCATGAGGGAAGAATCGTCCTTCATCTCCTCCTCCGCGCTCTCCCTGTAGGAAGAGGAAAGGTTGCCGTGGTGTATGAGAAATCGGTCCGGCTCGTGATTTGCCTCGCAGTATTGGCGCAGATATTGACAGACCGACTCGCATTCCTCGCGGGAATTGGTGAAAACGAGGCACTTTTTGCCTTTTGTATGCTCGAAAATATAGCCTATGCCCGGATCGGCCGCCTTCGGCGCGGTATCCGTCGCCGCCTCGACGGCGGGCAGGGCAGCCTCCGCCTCTCTTCCCTCGTCGGCCTGCGGGTCGGAATTGAAAAAGTGCTCCATCGACAGGCGCCATACTTCTTTGCCGCCGTCGAATTTCGGGATCACCGTGCCTCTGCCGCTGCCCTCGGAAAGAAAGCTCCCGGTGAGCTCGGGATCGCCTATCGTGGCCGACAGCCCTATGCGCCTCGGATCGCAGCCCGCGGCGCGGCACAGGCGCCGGATGAGGCAAAAGGTCTGAAGGCCGCGGTCGCCTCTGATGAGAGAGTGTATCTCGTCGATCACGATGAAGCGCAGGTCACCGAAGAGGGAGGGCAGCTCCATATGCTTGTTTATCAGCAGCGATTCGAGGGATTCCGGAGTTATCTGCAGTATCCCGCGGGGCTTTTTCAGCAGCTTCCGCTTTCCGGCCTGCTCCGCGTCGCCGTGCCAGCGGGTAACGGGTATGCCCTGCTCGGCGCAGAGCTCGCCGAGTCTGCCGAACTGATCGTTTATCAGCGCCTTGAGCGGCGCGATGTACAGCACGCCCACCGAAAGCGGCGGCTCCTCTTCGAGCAGAGTAAGTATGGGAAAAAAGGCGGCCTCCGTTTTTCCCGACGCGGTCGACGCCGTCAAAAGGACGTTTTCGTCGGTGTTGAAGATCGCGTCTCCCGCCGCGTTCTGAACGGCGCGCAGGGTCTTCCAGCCGGAGCGGTAAATATAGTCCCGTATAAAAGGCGCGTAACGGTCAAAAACCTCCATAAATCTCTCCGATCATACGGTAAATTCCGCGTATTCGTCCCGGGCGAGGTCCGATACTGCTTCCGACGCGGCGTAAGTAAAGCCGTCGGAAGCCAGCAGCTCGCTCACGCTCATCGACGGGTCCTGATACATCAGATCGAGCAGCTCTATGAAATCCCGTATCACCTCGCGGGGAGTGATGTTCGTATCGGCGCCTATGCGCTCGAATTCCGTCCGCACGAATACGGCGAGCTCGTCCGTGGTCAGCCGCCGGGCGTATCCGTAAAGCTCCGCGTGCATCACGGCGAGTTTTTCGCACAGTATCAGCATCTCCTCCGCCGTCAGCGCTTCGAGACGTATCACGGGGGCGAGCAGATCCCTCGCGCCGGGCCTTGAAAACCTGCCCTCCGCCAGGCGCGAGCGCAGAGCCTCATAGCTGTATATGCCCCTGCGCCTGTCCTCCAGGGCCTGAGGCGTGGCGCACATGATCACGCCGAGATACTTCGCCCTGCCCTGAAGGGCGTCGTTATACATGGTGAGCATTTTTTCGTAGTTATACTGCCTGGTGATCGAGTTGGGTATCTTATAGATATTCACCAGCTCGTCCAGCATTATCATCATGCCCGTGTAGCCCGCCAGCCTGAAAAATACCGCGAACAGCTTGAGGTAATCGTACCAGTCGTCGTCGGTGATTATGACGTTCACGCCGAGAGCTTCCTTCGCCTCGCTTTTCAGCGCGTACTCTCCCCGAAACCAGCGCACGACCTTTGCCTTCGTTTCGTCGTCGCCGTCGACGCAGGCGCGGTAATACGTGCTGAGCAGCCGCGCGAACTCAAAGCCGTGCACCATTTCGCTCACCGAGGCCGTCACCGCGTATATCTTTCTGTCCACCAGCTCCGTCAGCTCGGGAGAGTCCGGAGCGGCTCCGCTCTCCGCGACGGCCTCGCTGCGCACGCCGCTTATCCAGCGGTCGAGCAGCAGAGTGAGCGCGCCGCCCTCCGGCTTGGTTTTGGTGGACAGATTTCCTATAAGCTCCCTGTATGCGGCGAGACCCTGCCCGTGAGTGCCGTGAAGGCGTCTTTCCGGCGACAGATCGGCGTCGGCCACTATAAAGCCGCGCTCCATTACGTAGTTGCGTATCGTCTGCATGAGAAAGCTCTTTCCCGAGCCGTAACGCCCCACTATGAAGCGGAAAGCCGCGCCGCCCTCGGCGATCACGTCCACGTCGCGCAGCAGCGCCTCTATCTCGTTCTTCCTGCCCACGGTGATATACGGCAGCCCTATGCGCGGCACCACTCCGCCCTTCAGTGAATTCAGCACTGCCTGGGCTATCCTCCTGGGCGCTTTTCTGTTTTCTTCGTTCATCGCGTGCTTCCTCCGAGTATATGAGCGATATCCTCTCGGTAATCCTCGACTATCGTTATTTCTTCCCCGTCGCATTCCACGGCGGTGTCTCCGAGTTCGTTGAAAAACGCCTCGTTGAGCGCGTCGGCGAACACCTCGGCCATTTCGTTCCACGATCTCAGCATCCCGCTCACCGGCTCGTTACGCAGCAGCGCGGAAAGGACAAGGATCTGCCTTTCGCTCAGCGCCGCTCCGCATACCGACTCCGGCTCCTCCGGGGCGGCCGCGCCGGAGAGCGGCGCGGAGACGGCGTTCTCCTCCGGCTCCGTTTCCTCCTCGGTGAGCAGGCTTTCCCGGGTATAAGCGGCGTCGCGGCGTATCCTGTCGAGTTCGTCATAGCGTATGACCGTTTTTTTCCTTTTCGCTTCGAGCTTCGCCCGTCTGTCCTCTTCGATGGCGGCGTCGATGATCCCGTCCGCCCAGGCGTCCGCGCTTCTCTCCTTGAGGGGACTGCCGGTTTTGAGATACAGGCGCAGCCTGCGGTCGGTCTCCCGGATAAAGCTGTCGAAAACCGTCTTGTTAAAATTCACGCGGCGATAGGACATTTCCGTCCACTTGCCGCCGCGGCAGATAAAGCGGCGGCATTCGTTGAGCACGTACTCGGTATCCTCGGGGGTGCGTCTGTTCCAGTATACCGCGTTTTCAAGAGGATGCCAGCGCGCGCTGTGCTGTCTTCCGAAGCAGGCGGTGAAAAGATTTCTCCCGTGGGCTTTTCCGCCGCGCTCTGCCGTTCTCCAGACCGAGGCGAAAAGCCGCCTTCCCTCGTCTCCGCGTTTTTTTATGACCGCCGAAGAGCGGAGCCTGTTCCCGCCGAACACGCACAGGGCGTCGAATATTTCTCCGTCGCCGCGCCCCTCGCAGGCGCGAAGAACGGCGAGCGCTTCATCCGTTTCCGTCATCCCGCCGTCCGTATATTCCGTGAGCTTTTCCCGCTCCACGCCGTTTATCACGCCGAATTCGAGCATCCAGCGGCGCAGGTTTTTCCGCATGTCCGCCTCGCCCGTCCCGCTGTCGATGTATCCCTTTTCGAACTCCCGCATTTTTTTCAGGCTGTCCTCGGGCGAGTCCGCGCCTATCCCGTTGAGCAGCTCATAGAGATACATATAGGCAAGGGAGGTGCTTATCGGCTCGAAGCGTCCCTTTCTTACCGCCGTTCTCCAGCTCATGTACCCGCGAAGCTGCCTTACGCTGAGATCGTGATAGGTCGTATAATACCTTATCAGGCTCCCGCCGAACGGCGCGTCGTCCTCATAATCCTCCATGAACTTGCCCTGGATATAGAAATTGCGGCATTTCTCGGCAAAGCTTCCGTCGGAGTAGGTATAGAGCTTCATCATTTCGCGTATCCGGCTCGGTACGGGAGCCTCGGAGACTCGGTCGGGCCCGGACGGAATGGGCGTATCGCGATACTTTCCCGCGCCCGTTCCCATCCCCCGGGAGATCGACGCCGCTCCGCGGGAGCTTTCGCGCACGGCCCTGTCGAAAAGCATGTAAACCGTATCGGGATCCGTCCCGCTGTCAAACCTGACGCCTATCCAGCCGTCGCCGTGCATACGGTAGGGCTCGGACAGATACGGCTCGGACAATTCGCCGAGCACCGCCCTGCCGCACCTGATATCGCAGCGCTCCGTCTCTTCTCCGAGCTCCGGATCCCATCGGTGCATCAGCAGCGCCGCCCATTTTCCTCCCGTCGGCTCGGCAAGCACGGAAAAGCCGGGAAATTCGTTCCACTTGTGCTGCTCGCCGATATGATATTTTTCCTCGGCATACGCCGCCAGATCGGATAAACGCATTTCCGGCTCCTTCATGAATTCGTCGGTAAAAGTATATCGAATTATCGGCAGGAAATCAAGCGCGGCGCCTTTCGTAAAGACGCCGCAGCGCAGCCCGGAGGGCTGCGCTGCGAAAACGGCCGTCTTATGACCGCTCAGTCTGTAAGGGCTCTCTTCTGCGAGACCTCCACCTTGGTATCGTACTTGGAGAAGGCCTCTTCCACAAGCGCCTTGTCGGGCTTGGGCGATATCCAGCTGACTATCGGCACTATGACCATGCCGGCAAGCATCGCGAAGGTACCGCAGTTGATGGGCGACTGAAGCACCGCGGGGAAGGAGGAGCGGAAGAACATGTTCAGCACCATTATGCCGGCGCCGAAGATAAAGTTGACCCAGCAGGCCGCCTTCGATACCTTCTTCCAGTACAGGCTGTAGAGGAAGGGAGCGAGGAAAGCGCCCGCCAGCGCGCCCCAGGACACGCCCATGAGCTGCGCGATGAAGGTAACGTTGTTTCTGTACTGTATCACCGCGATCACGGCGGATATGGCTATGAACACCACTATGAACGCCCGCATCGTGAGCAGCTGCTTTTTCTCGTTCATATTCTTTACTATGTTGCCCTTGAGGAAATCTATGGTCAAAGTGGACGAGGACGCTATAACGAGAGAGGACAGAGTGGACATCGACGCGGACAAAACGAGTATGACGACCACGGCGATGAGCGCCTGGGGCAGGTACGATATCATCTCGGGGATGACGGCGTCGTAACCCTCGACGGCCACGTTTATATTGAACAGACGTCCGAAGCCGCCCAGGAAGTAGCACCCGCCGGCGACGACGATCGCAAAGAACGTGGATATGACCGTGCCCTTCTTGATGGCCGCCTCGCTCTTTATGGCGTAGAACTTCTGGACCATCTGAGGCAGACCCCAGGTGCCGAGAGAGGTCAGCAGCACGACGCAGAGCAGATTGAACGGATCCGGCCCGAGGAAGGAGTTGAACGCTCCGGGCATGGACGAAACGCTCTCGTCCCGTACCGCCGCAAGGCCCGCCAGAGCAGCCTGCAGCCCGCCCTGACTTTTCAGCACCGCAAGAACTACGGCAACTATGCCGAACAGCATGATTATTCCCTGTATGAAATCGTTTATCGCGGTGGCCATGTAGCCTCCGGCTATCACGTATACGCCGGTGAGCACCGCCATGATGACTATGCAAACCACGTAGTCGATATTGAACGCCATTCCGAAAAGACGGCTCAGGCCGTTGTAGAGCGAAGCGGTGTACGGCACCAGGAACACGAACACTATCATCGACGCGAAGATCTTCAGCGAGCCGCTTTCAAAACGCTTGCCGAAGAAGTCCGGCATGGTCGCCGCAGAGAAGTGCTGAGTCATTATCCTCGTGCGGCGTCCGAGTATGCCCCAGGCCAGCAGCGAGCCGATGAACGCGTTGCCGAGCCCTATCCAGGTGGACGCGATGCCGTATCTCCAGCCGAACTGTCCGGCGTAACCAACGAAGATAACAGCCGAAAAATATGACGTTCCGTAAGCGAACGCCGTCAGCCAGGGGCCGACGCTCCTGCCGCCGAGAACGAAGCCGTTCACGTCGGTGGCTCTCCTGCGGCACATGATGCCCACGGCGACCATCACCGCGAAAAACAATACAAGCAAAATGATCTTTACTGCCATCTTCTTACCCTCCGGTATAATTCGGTCGCGGAGCTCCGGGCCCCGCCTCAATTTCTCTAACAATATACACTTTTAAATCGTTAAAGTAAATGGGCAATATGCACGAAAATAAGTCGCGTTTTACATATCTTTTGCACAATTACAACGACTTCAGCGTACAGGGCATGCCTTTTCGCCCTCCGCTCTTCTCTTTTCACTCTTTTCTTTTCCCCGTTCTCGCACTAAAGCCGCCGGGGCTCCGGCGGCTTTACACAGACACGATCTTCGGACTGAGCTTTCAGCTGTTCCTTATAAACCTCTCTCCGCAGCGGCGGCAGGTCACGCTGATCCTGCCCTTGCCGCGCGGGACTCTCATCACGTTCCTGCAGGAGGGGCACTTGAAAAAACGGTATTCCTTCCTCTGCTCAAAGCGGGTGCGCCGCACGCCGAGGCTCTTTCTCAGCTTTGCGGTCATGCGCAGATAGGCCTGGTTTTCCGCGCTGCGCTTCACTGTATTGCGCGACGAAAATCTGAATATGCCGAGGATGAGGCCGACCATGCACGCGGCCCCGAAAAGGCTCCCGAGCCTGCCGGGCACGAGGGCGGAAACTATCAGCAGCACCGCCGAAATAACATATATAAATATATTGAGTCTGTCCATACCGCTGCGGCCCGCCGCGGCACGGGCAAGCCATGACCTGAAATTCATGCTCTCACCTCTGTTGTCAGGGCCCGTCAAAGACGGGGAAAGGAAAAGCGCGGGAAACGCGCCCTCTGAAGCGTGTTCGTACAGTTTTGAGAAGTATACTGCGAAAATATGAATATGTTGTAAACTCCGCTCTCTCCCGACTTTTCCCGCTCCGGCGGCCATTGCCCGGAAATGCCCGTATACGGCGGTTTTTTATTCTTATGTCTTTTTTTATTCACAATAATTTTACATTTTGTCTCCGACTTTCATGTTAGAATTTCAGCTAAGCTCATCTTAAGGAGACATCGTTATGCTCAGACTTGACGGCATATGCAAAAGCTACAGCGCGGGCGGTACGGAGGTACGGGCGCTGCGCGGCCTTTCGCTGGGTTTTCGCTCCCATGAGTTCGTCGCGGTGCTCGGCCCCTCGGGCTGCGGAAAAACCACTCTTCTGAATATCATCGGCGGCCTGGACCGTTATGACTCGGGAGATCTGAAAATCAACGGACGCTCCACCGGGGATTATTCCGACGCCGACTGGGACAGCTACCGCAACCATTCCGTCGGTTTCGTATTCCAGAGCTACAATCTGATACCCCATCAGAGCGTGCTGAGCAATGTGGAGCTGGCGCTCACGCTCTCCGGCGTGGGCAAGAGCGAGCGGCGCGCCCGCGCCCGCGCTGTGCTCGAGCGCGTGGGCCTCGGCGATCAGCTCGGCAAAAGACCCAATCAGCTCTCCGGCGGGCAGATGCAGCGCGTTGCGATCGCCCGCGCTCTGGTCAACGATCCGGACATACTGCTTGCCGACGAGCCCACCGGAGCTCTCGACACCGAGACCAGCGTGCAGATAATGGAAATACTCAAGGAGATATCCGGTGAAAAGCTGGTGATCATGGTCACGCACAATCCCGAGCTTGCCGAGCGCTACGCGACGCGTACCGTCAGACTGCTCGACGGCGGGATCATCAGCGACAGCGCCCCGTTCTCCCCGGAGGACGAACCGGCGCCGGAGTCCGAAGGAAAAGCAAAGCGGCCCTCTATGTCGCTTGCCTCCGCCCTGTCCCTCTCCTTCAACAATCTGCTCACCAAGAAGGGACGCACCGTCCTGACGGCCTTTGCCGGCAGCATAGGCATAATAGGCATAGCTCTGATACTGTCCCTGTCCAACGGCATACAGAATTATATAAACCGCGTGCAGGAGGATACTCTCTCCTCCTATCCCATCGTGATCGAGGGCGAAACCTACGACACCGCGGCGCTCCTGCAGACCATGGCCGGGGTATCGGACAGCGCCAGAGACGGGAAAAGCGACGAGGAGCTGGGACAGTACGTATATTCCGACGCCGTGATGTATGAGCTGTACAACGCCGCCACCTCGCTCGAGGCGAACGAAAACGACCTCGGCGCCTTCAAGGCCTTCCTCGAAACGCCGGACAGCGAGGGCGCCCTGCCTCTGGACGGATATGCCAGCGCGGTCAGCTACGATTACGGACTGACTCCCGAATTATACGTTTCCCATGCCGACGGCAGCGTAGGCCGCCCCGACCTTGCCGCTCTGATGAGCTCCGCCGGGGCTTATTCCGGAGGCTACGGCGCGGTGAGGCCGGAGTACATGAATTCCTTCTCCCGCTTCAGCGTATGGGAAGAGATGCTTCCCGGCAGGGACAGCCTCGTCAGTCCCCTGCTCGACGAGCAGTACGACGTGCTCTTCGGACGCTGGCCCGAGGCTTACGACGAGGTGGTCCTCATCGTCGGGCCCAACAATCAGCTCAGCGATCTCGTCCTGTATGAGCTCGGGCTCATGAGCGAGGAGGAGATGACTGACTTTATAAAAAAGATGTCGTCCTTCGAGAGCATGGATACGCCGACGGAGAAATGGTCGTTTGAGGAAATATGCTCCATGCCTCTGAAAATGGTGCTGCCGGCCGACCGCTGGAAGGAAGCTCCCGACGGCGGGTATACCGACCTCAGCGCCAACGAGCTCGGCGAGCGCGCGATGTACGACGCCGGGACCCCCCTGAAGATATGCGGCATAGTCCGCCCGGGCAACCGTTCCGTATCGTCCATGCTCAGCGGGTCGATAGGCTACACCGTCGCGCTTTCCGAATTCATTTCGGAAACCGCCGCCTCCCGCCCGGTCGTGCGCGATCAGCTCGCCCGGCCCGACTTTGACGTGCTTGCCGGTCTGCCCTTCGCCTCCGCCGCCGATATATCCGACGAGGCGATTACGGCAGCCGTGACGGAATACGCCGCCTCGCTCTCCGAGGCCGAAAAAGCCTCGCTTTACAGGGAGCTCGTGATGCGGCCCGACGAGGACACCGTCGAAATGCTGCTCGACCAGTATATGCTCGGCGTCGACCGCGGCGCCGCTCAGCAGAGCATAGCGGCGCAGTTCCCCGAATACGCCGCCATGCTTGACGGCATGGACGACGAAACGCTGTTTTCGTATATACGCGAGGGCATGCGTTCCCAAATCGAGGAGGAGTGCCGCTCCGCCGCGGCCCGGCAGCTCGCCTCCTTCTCCGACCCCGAGCTCGCAGCCATGCTCGACGCCGATCTGCCGAACGCCGGGACCTGCGCCGTTATTTACGGCGAATTCATGCCCGACGCCGTTTCGGACTCGACTTACGAGGAAAACCTGCGTCTGCTCGGCTACGCCGATCCCGACAAACCGCTGAGGATAAGCATATACTCCTCCACCTTTGCCGGCAAGGACGGGGTCACGGACGTGATAGCCCGCTACAACGACGCGGCGGACGAAGATCAGAAGCTGGATTACACCGATTACGTGGGCCTGCTGATGAGCTCCGTAACGACCATACTCAAGGCCATATCCTACGTCCTCGTCGCGTTCGTTTCCATTTCCCTCGTCGTCTCCTCCATAATGATAGGCATCATCACCTATATCTCCGTGCTGGAGCGCACCAAGGAAATAGGCATACTGCGCAGCATAGGCGCGTCCAGGCGCGACATTGCCCGCGTATTCAACGCGGAAACGCTCATCGTGGGTCTGGCCGCGGGGTTGATGGGCATACTCGTCACCGTGCTGCTGAACATACCCATCACCCTGCTCGTAAGGCGTCTTACCGGGATACCGTACCTCACCTCCCTGCTGCCCGCGTTCTCCGGCGCGGTGCTGGTGGCGATCAGCATGCTGCTGACGCTCGTGGCGGGACTCATACCCTCCCGCATCGCCTCCGGCAAGGATCCCGTCGTCGCCCTGCGCAGCGAATGACCCGATTTATAACAATCCTCCCAAATATCCGGCGCTTCGGCGCGAATGTTTGGGAGGATTTTTGCAGGAAAAACCGTTGCGCATTGCATTTACGTAAGTTATAATTAGTGGTATGCTGAGATATGGTATGTTTCAAATCGTTCGTGTATAAAAAAAACAGGAGGTAAAACAGCATGATCGTATCCAGGAAAAAGCCTGTCGAAGAGCTGCTTGCCATGCTGGACGGCGCGAAAAAGATAGCCCTGGTCGGCTGTAAAAGCTGCGCCGCCGCATGCGCAGTCGGCGGAGAAAAGGAATGCAACGAAATGAAGGCCCTGCTTGAAGAGAAGGGCTACGAGGTAGTGGGCATCGCTCTTCCCGACGAGTCCTGCCAGAAGATGCTCGTCAAGAAAGAGGTCAAGGCCTTCCGCGACGCGGAGCCCGACGCCTACGTATCCCTCGCCTGCGGCAACGGCTGCCAGACCGTGGCGCAGAACGTCAGCGTCCCCGTCTATCCCGCGAACAACACCGTGTTCATGGGACAGACCGAGCGCGTGGGTATCTTCAACGAGATGTGCCGCATGTGCGGCGACTGCGTGCTGGGCGAGACCGGCGCCATCTGCCCCGTCACCAAGTGCGCCAAGTCTCTCGTCAACGGCCCCTGCGGCGGGCAGAAAAACGGCAAGTGCGAGGTCAACCCCGACAACGACTGTGCCTGGATACTCATATACAATAAACTCAACGAGCTGGGACAGCTTGACAAGATCTGCTCCGTCAAGCCCGACAAGGGCTACGCCGAGCACAGCTGGCCCCGCAGCGTAAATACAAAGGAGGCAAAATAATGAGCTTACTGCAGCAAGCGCTTGAAAGCGGAAAATTCGGCGTTACCGCCGAAATGGCGCCTCCCAAGGGATACGATTTCACCGAGCAGATCGAAGTTGCCCAGCTGCTCAAGGGCAAGATCCACGGCGTGAACGTGACCGATATGCAGTCCGCCTGCCTCAAGGCGTCCTCCATCGGTCTGTGCATCAAGCTCAAGCAGGCCGGTCTCGAGCCCATAATCCAGATGACCGGACGCGACAGGAGCCGCATGGCGATAATGGGCGATTTCCTCTCCGCCGCCGCCTTCGGCATCGACACCATGCTTGCCCTCACCGGCGACCACACCACCGTCGGCGACTGCAAGGACTCCAAGCCCGTATTCGACCTGGACTCCGTGGGCATCCTGAAAATGCTCAGCGAGATGGAGCGCACCGGTCTTGACTGCGGCGGCAACGAGCTGTCCACCGTGCCCACCTTCTACAAGGGCGCTTCCGTCACCCCGGTCTACGATCCCATCTTCCTTCAGATCAACAAGCTGCGCAAAAAGGTAGAGGCCGGCGCAATGTACGTTCAGACCCAGGGTCTGTTCAGCATCGACGCTCTCAGGCGCTTCATGGAGGAAGTGGACAAGGCCGGCATAAAGGTGCACGTCATGGCCGGCATCATCCCCCTCAAGACCGCGGGCATGGCCAAATACATGAACGAGAGCGTGCCCGGCATCGACGTGCCCGAGCACATGATCCGGCGTCTGGCCGACGCTGCCGCCGAGGGCAAGGAAAAGGGCGTCAAGGGTCTGCCCGCCAAGGCCGGCATAGAAATGGCCGCCGAGCTCGTAGCTCAGATCAAGGATGAAAAGCTCTGCGACGGCGTACATATCATGGCCATCGGCGCCGAAAAGAACGTACCCGTCATCCTCGAAAAAGCCGGCGTGGATATCAACGCCTGATAATAAAAAGGAGAAAGTCAGCATATGAAAATCACAGTTATCGGCGCGGGCCCCGGAGGATATGAGGCCGCGATTTACGCCGCAAAGCGCGGCGCCGAGGTCGTACTCGTGGAAAAGGACAAGGTCGGCGGCACCTGCCTCAACAGAGGCTGCATCCCCACCAAGGCTTTCCTCGCCTCTTACGACGCTTATGAGGCCGTAAAGGACGCCCCCGATTTCGGCATCACCGGAATAGGCGAGATCGGCGTGGACTATCCCGCCGTCCTCGAGCGCAAGAACAAGATCACCGGCGATCTCGTAAAGGGCATACAGTTCCTCTGCAAGAAGGCCGGAGTTGACGTCAAGGAAGGCTTCGGCTCTCTGGTGGACGCCAACACCGTCAAGGTAACCGCCTCCGACGGCAGCGAAGAGACCTTCAAGACCGATTACGTCATTCTGGCCACCGGCTCGGTGCCCATCGCTCCGGGCGTGTTCAAATACAACGGCCGCAACGTCATCACCTCCGACGAGGTCCTTTCCCTGACCGAGATCCCCGAGTCCCTCATCCTTGTGGGCGGCGGCGTCATCGGCTGCGAGATAGGCCAGTTCCTCAACCGCATGGGCACCAAGGTCACCGTCGTCGAGGCCCTGCCCCGCATCATGGCGACCATGGACGAGGACGTCAGCAAGGCCCTCGGCCGTCAGTTCAAGAAGGAGCACATCACCGTTATCGCCGGCGACGGCGTTGCTTCCGTCGATCCGCAGGACGACATAGTCAACATGACTCTTGCCAGCGGCAAGACCCTCAGCGCCAAGACCGTTCTCGTGGCCGTGGGCCGCGCTCCCTACGTGCAGGGGCTCAACCTTGAGGCCGCCGGAGTGGAGATGGGCGAAAGAGGCCGCGTCGCGGTAAACGAATATCTCCAGACCAGCGCGAAGAACATCTACGCCATCGGAGATATCATCGCCTCCGCTCAGCTGGCCCACGTTGCCAGCAAGGAAGGCTTCGTCGCCGTCGACAACATCTTCGGCGCCAACAAGCCCATAAGCTATCACGCCGTTCCCGGCTGCGTTTTCACCAATCCCCAGCTCGCCTCCGTCGGCACGCTCGAATTCCAGCTGCAGAAGGACGGCAAGGAGCTCGGCAAGGATTACAAGGTCGGCTCTTTTGAGTTCAAGGCTCTGGGCAAGGCCCGCGCTTCCGGACATCTGACCGGCTTTGTCAAGGTCATCGTGGACATGAACGACGTGCTCATCGGCGCCGAGATAGTAGGCGCGGGCGCTTCCGACATGCTGCAGGTGCTCACCACCGCCATCCAGCTGCGTCTCACCGCCGAGCAGGTCGCGGAGAGCATTTTCCCGCATCCCACCATGTGCGAAGCCATACTCGAGGCTATTCACGATATTCACGGCCTTTCCGTAAACAAGGGCTGATCAATCAACGAAAAGGAGAACTGAAATGAACCATCCTTCCGATCTTAAGTACACCGCAGAGCACGTATGGGTAAAGGCCGAAGGCTCCACCGCCAAGCTCGGCATCACCGATTACGCTCAGGATCAGTTGGGCGACATCCTCTATGTGGATCTGCCCGACGTCGACAGAGAATTCGCCGCCGGCGACATTTTCACCGAAGTAGAGTCCGCCAAGACCACCTCCGAGGTCCCCTGCCCCGTCAGCGGCAAGGTCACGGCCGTCAACGAGGATCTTGACGATTCCCCCGAGGCCATCAACGACGACGCGTACGCCGCATGGATCATCGAGATAGAGCTGTCCGATCCCTCCGAGCTGGACGCTCTCATTTCCGCCTCCGAGTACGAGGCCGGTCTGGAAGACTGATAAGGGACGTTCAAAAAACGAACCGCGGGGCTGCTTGAAAGCAGCCCCGCGCTTTTTTTCTCCGTCGGACCGTCGGCCGGGCGCCGCCGGTCCGGACCAGCTTCATGCGGCGCCTCACGGCTGTTTTTTTCTCTTCAGAAAGGCGATGAATTCCTTTTCCCAGGCGGTATATACCTCTCCCCGCCGCAGGGCGAGATAGATATTGCGTCTGAGCGGAGTTTTGTCGAGCTCAAAGCAGAGAAGCTCCCCGCTGCTTTCCGCCGCGCGCGCCGAAAGCACGGCTATGCCCGCTCCCTCGGCCACCATGTGCTTTATCGCCTCGGGGTCCTCCACTCTTGCCACGATATTCAGCTTTTCCGCGGGATAACCGGAATTATCCAGATAATCGAGCACGGTCCTGTCCGTGCCGGAGCCCTCCTCGCGGGCTATTATCGGCCTGTCAAGAAGCTCTCTGCCCGTGTGCTCCTTTTTTTTCAGCTGCCTGAATTCGGGACTGTTCTGCGTTATCACCACCAGCCTGTCCTCGGCAAGGGGGAAATAGTCCGTATCCTCCGTATCGAGCATGGCGCCTACAAAGCCGATCCGTATTTCTCCGGCCTTGAGCATCGCGTGTATCTGCTCGGTGTTGCCCAGCCTCAGCTGACAGCGGTATCCCGGATGTATCCTGAGAAACTCCGCGGTATACTCGGGCAGCAGATATCTGCCCGGCACCGATGAGGCTCCGAGCATCAGCGTTCTGTCCGATCTGACGAACATATGCGACAGCTTGGAGCAGTCGTCGGCTATTCTCTTCGCCGCCGGGTACATGCGCTCTCCGTCCTCGGTCAGCACCGCCCTGCGGCTGCCGCGTACGAACAGCCTCACGCCGAGGCTCTGCTCCAGCGCCCCGATATGCGCGCTGACCGTGGACTGGTTCAAAAACAGCTCCTCGGCGGCCTTTGAAAAGCTTTCCCGCTCGGCCACCGCCAGGAAAACCTCGATCTGTCTTAACGTTATATCTCCCATTTCGGCAAAGCTCCTCATTTCGATCCGCGCGCGATCTCGTCGACTGCCTTCAGCGCGGAGTCTATATCATCCTCCGTATTGAAAAAGCCCGTCGAAAAGCGCACCGTCCCCTCCGGAAAAGTACCGAGAGTCTTATGGGCCGACGGCGCGCAGTGCAGTCCGCAGCGGGTCATGATCCCGTATTTTTCCGCGAGTATGCCCGCGCATTCGGCATTGTCCCGCTCCGTGAAATCCACCGATATCACTCCGACTCGCTTTTTGATATCTCTCGGCCCGGCAAGGCGGACTCCTTTTATCGTATCGAGTCCGTCAAGAAAGCGGGCTGTAAGACGAACGTCGTGCCCGCGTATGGCGTCCGTTCCCGTTCGTTCGATAAACCCGAGCGCGGCTTCAAGGCCGTATATGCCCGGCAGGTTCGCCGTACCGGACTCGAAGCGGTCCGGCATGTGATCCGGCTGCTCCTCGCTGTCCGACGCGCTGCCCGTGCCCCCGACGATCAGGGGATCGAGCTGCCGCGCCATATCCGGCCTCAGCAGCAGCGCGCCTATCCCCGACGGTCCCATAAGTCCCTTATGTCCCGGCGCGGAAAGCGCTCCGAGCTTCGCGGCCTCAAAATCCACCCGGATATGCCCCGCGGTCTGCGCGGCGTCGAGAGCGAAAAAGACTCCCTTTTCGGCACACACGCGGCCGACGGCCTCTATATCCTGTATCCCGCCGCCGACGTTCGAGGCGTGGGTCATGATCACCAGCCTCGTATCCGGTCGTATCATTGCTGCGACGTCGTCCGCGTCGATCAAACCCTCGGCGTCGCAGGGCACGCGGTCAAAGCTCACTCCCCTGCCGCGGAGCTGCGTCAGCGGTCTCATCACCGCGTTGTGCTCCACGGAGGAAACGAGACAGTGATCCCCCGGCTTCAGCAGCCCCTTTATTATCATGTTCAGGCCCGCGGTATTGCCCGGCGTTATGACGGCGCTGCGGGGATACGGGAAATCCATGATCCTGCACAGGCGCTCTCTCAGCTCGTACGTCACCATTCCCGCCTCCTGCGCCGCGGGATAGACCGAGCGGTTTATCGAAGCGCCCACATTAAGAGTAAACTCCCTCATCCGCTCCGCCACTTCCGGCGGCTTGGGAAATGAGGTCGCTGCGTTGTCAAGATATACGGTATTCATCATCGCGTTCCTTTCTTTCTGACATTTTACACGTTTTAAAGTCAAAAAGCAAGGAACTATCGTTTTTATCAATAGTTTCCCCTGCTGTATGTGTAAAATGAATTGTCTTTCCACAATAAAAAGTTATAATTATATTTATCATCTCAATTTAAAAGGAGATAATGCAATGACGAAAAAAATCAACTGGTTGGTACTCGTGACCGGTCTGCTGGTGGGCGCGGCGGCTCTGCTGCTCACTGCCTTCGGCAATCCGGCCAACATGGGCTTCTGCATCGCCTGCTTCCTGCGCGACATAGCCGGATCGGTCAAGCTTCATTCGGCGCCGGTGGTCCAGTACATGCGTCCCGAGATAATCGGCCTCGTTCTGGGCTCCGCGATCATGGCGATCGCAACGGGCGAATTCAAGGCCCGCGCCGGCTCCTCTCCCGCCACCCGCTTCATCCTCGGCGCGTTCGTGATGATAGGCGCCCTCGTATTCCTGGGCTGCCCGCTGCGCATGGTGATACGCATGGGCGGAGGCGATCTCAACGCTTTCGTCGGCTTCGCCGGATTTTTCCTCGGAATACTCATAGGCATTTTTTTCCTCAAGCGCGGCTTTTCTCTCAAGCGCAGCTATGAGGTCGCCCGCTCCGAAGCCGCGGCCCTGCCCGGCATAATGGTCGGCCTGCTGGTGCTGTTCATCGCCGTCCCCGCCATATTCGTCTTTTCCGAAAGCGGCCCGGGCTCCAAGCACGCTCCGCTGCTTCTCTCCCTCTGCGTCGCTCTCGTTGTGGGCGCGCTCGCACAGAAGTCCCGCATGTGCATGGTCGGCGGCCTGCGCGACGCCGTCATGTTCCGTGATTTCAACCTTCTGTCCGGCTTCGCGGTGCTTTTCGTGACCGTGCTTGTCGGCAATCTGATCCTCGGCAAGTTCTCCGGCTTCTCCGGCTATCTGCAGCCCATCGCCCACGCGAGCCAGCTCTGGAACCTGCTGGGCATGGTGATGGTCGGCTGGGGCAGCGTACTGCTCGGCGGCTGCCCGCTGCGTCAGCTCATCCTTGCCGGCGAGGGCAGCGGCGACTCCGCCGTGACCGTGCTCGGCATGATCGTCGGCGCCGCGTTCGCCCATAACTGGGGCATGGCCGGCAGCGCCGCGAGCGTATCGGCCGAGGGCGTATACTCCGCCGGAGGCGTCGGTCCTCACGGCAAGGTCGCCGTTATAGTCGGCTTCGCGGTATTTCTCATAATATCCGTCGTAAACATTCACCGTACCAAGGAGGTAAAGTAAAATGCTTGACGCAAGAGGACTCAGCTGCCCGATGCCCGTGGTAATGGTGCAGAAGGCCGTAAAGAAAGACTCTCCCGCCGTGCTCGAGGTACTGCTCGACGCGGAATGCTCCGTTGAAAACGTGACCCGCTACGCCCGCAATCAGGGCTATACCGTCACCGCCGAAAAGGACGGCGCGGACACGAAGCTCACACTCAGCAAATAAGGCAATGTCAAGCTACGTCGCCACTTTTTACACGCACCTCGGCGCGCTTATAACCAACCGCAATCTCGGCACGGCGGGGCTCAAGCCCCGCATGACGCCCGTACCGCGCAAGCTCAGTTCTTCCTGCGGCACCTGCGTCCGCTACGAGGCCGACGTTCCGCGCTTCGATCTTATGGACGGCGATCTCGAGGCCGTATATGCCGTGACCGACGGCGGCGATTTCCGCCGGATCGAGCAGGAGTGAAGACCGGTCATTCTATCCATGGGAGGAGTCAACATGGGCGAAAGCGATATCAAACTGACAAAGCTTGCAAACTGCGCAGGCTGCGGAGCCAAGGTGGGCGCCGGAGTATTGGCAAAGCTCCTTGAAGGCCTCGAGGTACACAGAGACCCGGACCTGCTCGTGGGCTTTGACAAAAGCGACGACGCGTCCGTATACAGGATCAGCGACGAGCTGGCGCTGGTACAGACCGTGGATTTCTTTCCGCCCATCGCGGACGACCCCTATACCTTCGGTCAGATTGCCGCGGCCAACGCTCTCTCGGACGTATACGCAATGGGCGGGGAGCCCCGCCTGTGCCTGAACATCATGGCCGTGCCCAAAAGTATGCCGGACGAGGCGGTGCATCAGCTGCTCCGCGGAGGCTACGAAAAGGTCTATGAGGCGGGCGCGCTTATCACCGGCGGTCACAGCATACTCGACGAGGAGCCCAAATACGGCCTTGCCGTGACCGGCTTCGTGCATCCCGACAGGGTGCTGACAAACAGCGGTGCCCGGGAGGGCGACGTGCTGATGCTTACCAAGCCTCTGGGCATAGGCATACTCACCACGGCTGCAAAGGCCGATATGTGCGGCAGCGAGACCATGGCGCGCGCCGTTGAGCTGATGACGACGCTCAACAAAGCCGCCCGGGATATAATGGTCCGCTTCCGCGTGCATGCCTGCACCGACGTGACAGGCTTCGGTCTGCTGGGGCACATGAGCGAAATGGCTCAGGGCTCGGACGTGGGCATAGAGCTGGACGTCGGCGCGATAGATCTCATACCCGAGTCGCTGGAGCTGGCGCGCATGGGCATACTGCCCGAGGGCATGTACCGCAACCGCAAATTCGCCGAGCCCTTCGTGGAGCCCGGGGAGACGGAGCTTGCGGTACAGGACATGCTTTACGATCCTCAGACCTCCGGCGGACTGCTTTTTGCCGTCGCCGCGGAGGACGCCGACGCCTGCTTCGAGGCTCTCAGGGGTCACGTACCCTCCGCGCAGCGTATAGGCAGAGTGATAAAGCACGGCGGAGGCAAGCGCATATTCCTGAAATAAACATACCTCAAAAAGCACATATCAAAGCAAGTAGTTTGAGGCATTTTCCGCTTTTTCGATCGAAGGCAGGCAGTCGCCTGTCGAGGGCGAAAGAGCGGAAAATGACCAAAGGACGACGCTTCAAGCGCATTAAGATCAATGCCGCCCGGCTGCTCACGCTTAGCGCGTGCACATGCCGCGGCGCGGTCCTTTCGGCGATAAGGTCCGAAGGACTTTGTCTCCAAGCTCAAATATCCGGACGGCGCAAAAAAGCGCCGTCCGGATATTTTAAATCACGGAAGATCGTCAGTTGTTTTCCCCGGAAGTTATGTGGATACTGTCTTCCCCGCTCTGATTGGCGATGGTGACGGTCTGGAACGGAATGGTGATCCCCGCCCGGTCAAAAGCCTGCTTCAGCATCACCCGGGCGTCGCTGCCCGCCGTGTGATACTGCAGAGCGTCCTTTATCGGGAGGTAACCCTTCAGGGAGATACCGCTTGCCCCGAAGCCTGTGACCAGCACTCTGGGATCGCCGTTCCATGCATAGAGCGGGTGGGAGATCAGCGTTTCCCGCATCACTTGCTGGGCAAGGATCAGATCCGTATCATAGGCCACGTCCACTTCAATGGGAATGAGAGTTGGCTCATTGTCGAGAAAGTTCACGTTTTCCACGATGGCGGAGCCCATGAGGGAATTGGGGATGATCTGCCTTGTTCCCGCCGCGGTGCGGATGACGGTGTGGCGCAGGGTGATGTCCTCTACAAAGCCCGCCACGTTTTCCGCGTCGATACGCACCATGTCCCCCACGTCAAAAGGCTTGAAAATGCTGAGGAAGAACCCGCTTACGAGATTGCCGAAGCTCTCCTGGGCTGCAAAGCCCACCACCACCGCGAGAATGCCCGAGCCGGCAAGGACCGTGGTGAGGGTCCGGTTGAGGCTGGGGATCTGATTGACGGCGGTGATGATGCCGAGGATGTAGATGATGGAAATGAGCAGCTTTCCCAGCATCTTTTGGCTCACCTTGCTGGTGACCTTCTTTTCCCGCCGGTCGATGCGCTCTCCCAGCTTGATGAGCAGCCGCTTCAGCAGTCTGGCCGCCGCAGCGGTGACGGCCAGGATGACAATTACATAGAGAACGTTTCTCAGGGAAGGATGTGCATCAAAAAAAGGCTTCATTCCTTTTCTCCTCGCTTTCCGAACGCAATGTCGATTTAAAAAAACATGTCCTCGGGACGTGGTATACGGCCTCGCCGCCGTTTGCCGCTCTGCGGCGAGGCGGTCGTGCCGACCTGTCGGCAAAGTCTTGCGTACTTTGCCGACAAGCTCATATCCGGACGGCGCGGAAAGCTCCGTCCGGAATATATTTACAGTTCGCTTTTCATCAGCTCCGTAATGTCCCCGGCCATAACGCGCTGCTCCTCGCTCACCGCGAGGGCGGCGGCAAGGGCCCCGATATCCGACGCGTCGAAGCGGCGGCCGGGCAGGCTCTTCGACAGGCTCAGGATATACCCGGCGTCGTTTGCGTCGGAATACAGCTCCGCGGAAGTTATCCCTCCCTCGGACACGTTGAGGCGCAGGTCGAAATCCCCCCAGGCAAAACGGCGGCTGATCCTTATGTCAAAGACGCCGACGGTGCCGTACAGCCACTCGTCCGAAGCGAAAAACGCCCTCAGCTCTTCAAGCTCCTCCGGCGGCGGCAGCCCGCGCTCGGAGCTTTTGAGAGCGTACGTATCTTCAAAAGCGGCGATGAGGGCTCCGCTCAGCTCTTCCGCGGTAAGTCCCGGGCGGTACTGCGAAAGGTTGCATACCCTCGAGCGCACCGAGTCCACGCCCTTGGAGCGCAGCTTTTCCCTGTCCACGTTCAGATACGTTTCGAGGGCGCCGACGTCCACGTCTATCATCAGCGTTCCGTGGTGATACCTGCGTCCCGCCGAGGAATGAAAGGCGTTGCCGGAAAATTTCTTCATGTCCACCGTAACGTCGTTGCGGCCCGTTTTCTCGGCGGCGATCCCCAGCGCTGCGCAGGCGCGCACTATCACGGACAGCTGCCTGTCTATGCTGAAATTGCCGTCGTGCGCTATAAAGGTGAAATTAAGGTTGCCGAGGTCGTGGAACACCGCGCCTCCGCCCGAAAGGCGGCGGGCGGGAAAGCCTTTGTCCTCCAGCAGCTTAGATACCCGGCATTCCTTGTACATGTTCTGATTGCGCCCGCAGACCACCGTGCGGCGGTTCTGCCAGAGATACATGATCACTTCGTCTTCCCCGACCGTGTCGAAAAGGCGCTTTTCAGCCGCCAAATTGTCATAGGGAACGGTTCCTCCGCCCCTTACCACCGACAGTTTTTTTATCATATCGTTCTTCCTTATCCCGTGATCGGATCCACGCACACTTTGCGGACCCGTCGAATACTATGTTGCGGGAGGCGATCAGATTGAAAAAGCTCAGCTTCAGCATATACGGCAGCGACGCTCGGCAGAGGAACCTGGCTGCCCTGCTTGAAAAGGACGGACACATCCTTACGGAGAGCGGCGAGGTATGTATTCTGCCCATCCCGTCTCCGGCCCTTCCTCCGAGCGATGAAAACCACCGCGTGATCATCGGCGGAAAGCTGAGCGGAGAGTTTATCGACCGGTGCCGTCAAAGAGGCGCGGCGGTCGGCGACGTCACCGTGCGGGAGGATTTTGCCGCGGCAAACGCCGCCATATGCGCCGAGGGCGCGGTAATGCTCGCCATGGAAAACACGCTGCGCACCGTCGCCGGAGCCGAGGTGCTGGTAATAGGCTACGGACGCATAGGCCGGCTGCTCTGCGCCAGGCTGAGAGCGTTGGGCGCCCGCGTTACCGCGGCGGCAAGAAAAGCCTCCGACCGCGCGTGGATACGCGCCGAGGGCCACCTCTGCGCCGACACGGCGGAGCTTCCCGAAGCCGTAAAGGGCAAGAGCATAGTCTTCAATACCGTCCCGGCGCGTCTGACCGACGCGTGCGTGTTTGAGCCGGGCTGTCTTTTCATGGAACTGGCCACCCTGCCTCCCGGGGACGGAACGGACGCCGCCTCCCATCCCGGGCTTCGCCTGTGCGACGGCCGGGGCCTGCCGGCCAGGACCGCGCCCGTCTCCGCGGCGGAAGCCCTGAAGGACACGGTCTACAATATCCTCCGGGAGGAAAAAATGATCTGAAAGAGGTTAATATCTCAATGACACGTCTCGGATTTGCCATGTGCGGATCGTTCTGCAGCTTTGACCGCATAATCGACGAGCTTGAAAAGCTGGCGGAAGCTTACGACATTACGCCCATTATGTCCCCCGCGGCTTACCTGACCGATACGCGCTTCGGTCTGGCGTCTTCCTTTGTCCGCGAGGTGGAGCGCATTTGCGCCAAGCGCGTTATCACCGCGCTCGAGGACGCGGAGCCCATAGGGCCCAAAAAGCTCCTTGACGTTCTCGCCGTAGCTCCCTGCACCGGCTGCACTCTCGCCCGGCTCGCCCGCGGCATGACGGATACCTGCGTCGCCATGGCATGCAAGGCTCACCTCCGCAACGGCTGCCCCGTGGTGATCGCGCCGGCCACCAACGACGGGTTATCGGCCAGCGCCGAAAACATCGGCAGACTGCTGGACAGGAAAAACGTATATTTCGTGCCCTTCGGGCAGGATGACCCTCAGGGCAAGCCCTCCTCGCTCGTCGCCGATTTTTCTCTCATCGGCCCGGCCGTCGAGGCCGCCCTTCTCGGGCGTCAGCTCCAGCCGCTGCTGCTTTCGAATTGCCCTTAAAGCTCTTCCGCAGTCTGATTTCGGCAAAGTCCAACGGACTTTGCCGAATTTCGTTCATCCCGTGATGCTTTTTATCGCTTCCGGTATATATTCTACGGTATCGGAGGACAGCATGCTTATTTCTCCCTTCTCCCGCTCCGCGAGGCGCGAAGCGTACCCGGCTATATACGCCCCGCAGGCAGCCGTCAGCGCCCCGTATCCGCACCGGCCGAAAAGCCCGGTCAGAATTCCCGCAAGCACGTCTCCGCTGCCCGCCGTGGCCATGCCCGGACAGCCGCTGTTTACGATGTAGCCGTTCTCCCCGTCGGTCACGACCGTGGCGGGGCCCTTCAGCAGCACCACCGAGCCGGTATCCCGCGCGTACTCCTCCGCGGTGCGGACGGGGTCGGCGAGTATTTCCTTCGGGCTCAGTCCGCTCAGACGGCTGAATTCCTTAAGATGCGGCGTGAGCACCGTGCGCCGGCCCTTCAAAATGCCGCGGTCCGTTTCGGCGAGGGTATTGAGCCCGTCGGCGTCTATTATCACGGGGCATTCGCTTTCGGCGAGTATGCGCTCAAGCAGACGGGCGTTGTCCCGGCCTCTGCCCCAGCCCATGCCGACCGATACCGCCGCCATGCGCTTTACGACCGCCTCGATCTCGCCGGGCACGTATATCATATGTCCGTCCTCGTCGCTTACCGGCGCGAGCGTGCTTTCGAGGACGTACGGTCCCACCGCCGTCACGAGCGAGCGGGGCACCGCGAGCTTCGCCACGCCGCAGCCCGCCCGGAGAGCAGCGCGGCCCTGCCCGGCCAGCCGGGAGAGAGCGGCGTTCGCGCTCATGCCCGCCAGCTTTGCCGCTCCGAGATATTCCGTGCTGCCGCCGATCACGGCGACGTATCCGAAATCGCTCTTGCTGCAGTAATGAGGGCGCTTTTTCATCAGCGGCGAAAAATCCTCCGCTTCAAGCAGGAAATACGGCCTGCCGACAAGCTCTATGCCTATGTCGGCGTTTACGGCGCGGCCTATCACGTCGCCCGCCATATTGAGAAAATGCCCGGTCTTGAACTCGCCTATCGAAACGGTGAGATCCGATCTGACGCAGAGCTCGGCCATGCCTCCGTCGCCCTCAAGCCCGCTGTTGATATCCGCGCTCACGACGTACGCTCCGCTTTGATTTATCCTTTCTATCATCAGCGCGGCCAGGCCCTCCGGCCGCCCGCGAAAGCCCGTTCCGAAAATGCAGTCGGCAATATTGTCCCGGCCTTCGAAGCGGGTCAGCTCCGAGCACCGCTCCCACTCGACGCCCGCTTCCGTACAGCGTTCAAACCAGTAGGCGCCGTCCTCGCTTTTTTTCTCCGACAGCAGGTAGAGCTTTACGTCTTTCCCGGCCTGCTTCAGCAGCAGTGCCAGAACGTATCCGTCTCCGGCGTTGTTTCCGGAGCCGCACACCACCGCGGTCGGGCCGTTCCAGGGGCAGGCGGAAAAGATCGCGCTGCCGGCCCGGTACATCAGCTCCCGCCCTCCGACGAGGTTTTTTATCGTATGCGCGTCGCTTTCGCGCATGAGTTTAACGGATACTGCCTTTTTCATTCTTTTGTGACCTGCCTCGAGAAACCTCCGCGGTATTCCGTCCCGCTCTGGAGCGCGTACGCGCATACCATGTATTTGCTCCCCGCGGGGGCGCTTTTATCCCTCAGCTCCGTCATTGCCGCGCCTTTTGTGCGGGCAAGCTCGGAATAGCCGTTTTCATCGGGAGCGCAGCGGTAAATTATGTAGCCGTAGGCTCCCTTCTGCTTATCCCAGCTGAGCACGCCGTCGTTCATCTCGGCTCCCGTGACGGTGCCGGGAGAATTGACGTAGCGGTAGTCCAGATCCACCTGAGAGCTTATACCGGCCGCTCTGCCGCTTCCGGAGTACTGCCAGTACTCAAAGCTGCCCTCATAGCGGGTCTGTCCCGTCCAGTTGGCGAGCCACGCTCCGTAGCCGTCGGCTTCAAGCTCTTCGCCGATGTCTCTGAGCATGTCCACCCCGGCGTAGACCATCGCGGTATAGCCCTCCTGCTCCACGCGGCGGCAGAAGGCCGTGCATACGCGCGCATATTCCTCTCCGCTCAGACCCGCGTCATACAGCCGGCCGATATATCCTCCGCCGTCGCCGTACATAAGCTCGTAATCGATGAACACCGGCAGAGTGAGGTCGCGGCCGTCCAGCAGCTCCAGCACGAACTCGGCCTCTTCCACGGCCTCGGCCTCGCTGACGGCCTGGGAGAAGAAATACACGCCCGTGTCCATACCCGCGTCAAGAGCGCCGGTGATGTTTTCCTCGAAGCTTTCGTCGGCGAGTATCTTCCCCTCGGCGCCGTAGCCTCTGAAGCCTGCGCGTATCACGGCAAAGTCCGCTCCGCCCTTTACGAGCCCCGGCCAGTCGATCTCTCCCTGATATCGCGACACGTCCACGCCGGACGCCACGGTCACGGCGTCCTTGCTCCATTTGGCGTATACGGTGGAATCCTCCCAGACCGGAGAAGAGAAATCATAGGGCCGGGTAAGACCGCTGTCCTCATACCAGCCTGCGAAGCTGTGCTCCGTCCTCACGGGCTTTTCGGGCTCGGCCGCCGGAGTGCCTATATCCGTTTCACAGGGCTCCGTGAGGCTCCCTCCCCAGGAGTCGAAGCTCAGCTTAACTCTCTGAGTCCACGCCGCGTAAACCGCGGTGTCCTCCGATACGGGCCGTCCGAAATCAAACGGCTCGGTCAGATCGGCGTCGGCAAACCAGCCCGAGAAGCGGTATCCCTCCCGCTCCGGATCCTCCGGGACGGGTACGAGGTCTCCGTATTTCAGAGCATGAAGGCTTATATTGTCGGAGTACCCGAGCTCGAACAGCACCTCGACGGGCGGGAGTATGTTCCCGCCCTCCACGGTGTAAAGCGGCGACACGTAGGGTCCGTGCCGCAGCTTCAGCTCCGTGCCGAGGACGGCCGCGCCGTCCGACACGACCATGGCCGCGGCTTTGACGGGCCCGTTCACGCTCAGGGCGCCGTCGCCGAAAACGTAAAGCCTTCCCCCGGCTCTTACCGTTTTCGCCGAAGCGGGGCCGTCAAGAAGGATATTAAGGTCTCCCTGCGCGTATATCTCTCCCACGTCTCCGCCGAGGCGGAGAATATTGCCTTCCGTCTGCACCTGCGCGCCGTCTATGAACACCCGGCTGCCCGTCGGGAGATATCCCTCATAGGCAAGAAATCCGACTGCGGCGGCGATGATGAGCGCGGCGGCAATTATTATTTTTATGCTTTTTTTCATTATCTCCCGTTTTTATCCGGCGTTGATCAGCACCGTCCTCGTTTCGCTGTCGTAATCCACCCCGAAGTCCAGCGCTTCGCCGAGATCGCGAAGCTTGAAGAAATTGTTGCCGCCGAGATTGTATGCCGTGAGCTCCGCGTCCCGGCCGTCCACCTTTACCGGCTGATCGCTCCTGACAGCCGTGGAGGACCTGTCCTCGCCGATGACGAGCTCACTCCCGTCGGGCTCGTAGCTGCCGCCCTTCTGCAGGGATATGACCCGGCTCGCGCTGTCATAGTCCACGGAAAATCCCGTGCCGCTGTCCATGAGCAGACGGGCGATATCCCTGAGCTTGAAATAATTGCTGCCGTTTATGTTGTATACCTCCGCGCTGACCTCTCTGCCGTCCAGCATTATTTTCTGATTGCTCGGCATAACGCTCAGCGGCTCGTCGGCCGCGGCGGGCTCGGTATCGGGCGCAGTCTCCCGTCCCTGCTCCAGCGCGGCCAGCAGTCTGTCCGCAATCAGCCTGTGGCCGTCGGCGTCGGGATGGGGGTCGAAGCTGAACTGCGTGGGGTCCGTGACGAATATCCGCACGTTCGTGGTCACGTCGGCAACGTCCGCCCAAACGTATTCATCCTTCAGGGCGCTGTTTGCGACCGTATCTCTGAGGCGGGCGATATATCCGTCCACGAAGCTGCTGATCCTGATATCGGCAAGCCCGACTTTAAGATCCAGCATGCTGTAAGGATTGTAAAATCCCGTCACGGCTATTTCGGCGTCGGGGTTGAGCTCGCGTATGCGGGAAATGATCCTGTCCCAGTTCTCTTCAAACGTCGCGCAGCCGTTTTCAAAGGTCTCCACGCCCTCATCGGAGCTGAGATCGTTGTACATGTCCTCCAGCACCGCGGTAATGTCGCCGAGGCCGGTGCCGCCGTACATACCGTAGCTGATGGTCATGAAGCTGTTCATGATGATGCCCATGGCGGGCACGAGTATATCGTTGGAGCCTATCGAGATCGTTATCAGCTCCGCGCCGCTCACCGCGTCGGCATACTCGTCGGTATTCAGCTTGTCGAGCAGCTGGGCGCTCATCATACCGCTGACGGAAAGGTTATTCAGGCTCAAACCCTTCTCTTTCGCGATAATGGACGCGTAAGCCCCCTCGGGATCGGTATTGTCCCCGAAATACCCGGGCAGACCGTATCCCGCGCCTATACTGTCGCCGAGAGCGACGTAGCTCCCCGCTGCCTCCGTCTCCGGAGCGGCCGCGGCGCCGACCGTCAGCATGACAAGAGCGGCGGCAAAAGCGATGATCTTTTTTATTATCATAAAATCTCCTCCTGTTCTGATGGGCCGCGGAAGCAAACATTCCGCGGATACCGGTATCATTTTAGCATCCGTCCGCTTTCAAATCAATCTTGCCGAGGGTATTATTTTGCTGTATACTACAATAATCCAGGTACGCGAAAGAAGGCTTCGGCAATGTACAGCGAATGTCACGGCCACATCTTCATGGACGGCCGAAACTATAAGGAAGCAATGGAGCTGCACCGGCACGGCGTGGTCAGGCAGGTGATACGCGACCGCCTGCGCGCTCTGGCGGACAACGGGGTGACCTACTACCGCGACGGAGGCGACATACTCGGCGCGTCCGAATACGCCCGCGAGATCGCCGGGGAATACGGCATTGAATTCCGCGCCTGCCTTTTCGCCACGCACAAGCTGGGAAGCTACGGCGGCATCGTGGGCCGCGCCTTCGACGGTCCCGGCGAATTCTACGGGCTCGTCAAAAAGGCGAAGGCGGAAAAGGCCGATTTCATCAAGCTGATGATATCCGGAATAATGGATTTTCAGAGCTTCGGAGGTCTCATGGGAGGCGGCCTCGATCCGGACGAGATACCGGAGCTGATACGCATAGCCCACGGCGAGGGCTTCCGCGTGATGACCCATACCAACGGCGCCGAAAGGATAAAGGCCGCTCTGGAGGCCGGCGCGGACAGCATTGAGCACGGCTATTTCGGCGACGACGAGTGCATACGCCTTTTTGCGGAAACGGGGGCTCTGTGGGTGCCCACTCTGGCCGCCACAGCCGGCTTTATCGGCCGGAGCGGCTTCGGCGAGGGCGTGGCGCAGGCCAACGTGGACGATCAGAAGGCAAAGCTCGCGAAGGCCGCCGCGGCCGGCGTGCTGATAGCGGCCGGCTCCGACGCCGGCGCCTTCGGCGTGTCCCCCTCGGCCGGGATAATCACCGAACACAGGCTGCTTGCCGAGGCGGGCGTCGGAGAGGATCTGATCGCCCGCGGCGACGCCGCCGTAAGAGAAAGGTTCGTTTATGGCCTCTGAAAACCGATCCGCGCCCGTGCGCTTCATACTGCGCCTGATACAGGGCGCGGCGATAGGCGCGGCGGCGATACTCCCGGGGATAAGCGGCGGCGTGCTCAGCGTGGTCTTCGGCCTTTACCGTCCGCTGATGGCCCTTCTGGCCTGTCCCAAAAAAAATCTGAAAAAATACGCTTCTCTCTTCCTTCCCGTTGCCATAGGCTGGGCAGTGGGCTTCATCGGCTTCGCCCGCCTTATAAGCGACCTGTTTTCCCGCTCCGAGAACGTGGCGATATGGCTCTTCGTGGGCCTGATCGCCGGCACGCTGCCGGGCATGTTCTCCTCGGGCTCGGAGGGACTCAGGCCCGCCAGACGCACGGTGCTGCTGGCGGTCATGTGCTTTTTCGCCATGTTCGGCCTGCTGCTTTTTACCCGCATAATAGGCGTAAAGGTATCCCATCCGGGGTTTTTCTGGTATCTGATGTGCGGGCTGCTGTGGGGCGTGAGTCTGGTAGTGCCGGGCTTCACGTCGTCGAGCATGCTGATGTCCATGGGCCTGTTCGAGCCTCTGACCGCCGGCATCGGCGCTCTCGATCCGGGGGTGATACTGCCCATGTTCCTCGGCATCGTTTCCGCCGCCCTTCTGCTGGCCAGGCTGGTGAACCGTCTGTTCGAGCGGCACTATTCCTCCGCCTTTTACGCCATACTCGGCATAGTCTCCGCTTCCACCGCGGCAATAATACCCACCGTGTATTCCTCGCCCGCGGAAATAGGCTTCTGCGGTCTTGCCGCCCTCGCCGGCTTCTCGGCGGCGTATCTCATAGAGAAAAAGCTTGCCAGATAGCCCTGCTTATGGTAAACTGTTTGTCGCCTTACTCGCCGCCTCCCTTCGGAAGCGGCGCCGAAAACGCGGATTTTTTCGCAAAAGTATTGACACTTCCCGCGTTTTCAGGGTAAAATATCTTTTGCTGTTTGTTGACTGCGGCTATGCTTCGCGGCATGGCTGTTGAGTATTTATTTATCAGGAGGTGTATCTGTCAATGTCTACGCTGAGAACATATCAGCCCAAGAAGCGTCAGCGTTCCAAGGTCCACGGCTTCCGCAAGAGAATGGCCACCAGGAACGGACGCAAGGTACTGGCAAGACGCAGGGCCAAGGGCCGCGCGGAGCTTACGCTCTGATACCGCGATGAAAGCCGCGCTGTCCCTGAAGAACAATTACGAGTTCCGCAGGCTGTACTCCAAAGGCAGGCATACGGCAACTCCGCTCATCGCGGTATACTGTCTGCGAAACAGGCGGGGTGTGAACCGATGCGGCATTACCGCCGGAACGAAATTCGGCAACGCAGTCTGCCGCAACAGATTTCGCAGGCGCATACGCGAGCTTTACCGGCTGCACCTGCCGGAAATGAACGTCGGCTGGGACATCGTGACGGTAGCCAGATCGAGGGCGAAGGAAGCCTCATACAGGGAGATAGAGGCCGATTTCCTTTCGGCCCTCATATCGCTCGGCGTCATCTCAAAATGAAAAAAGCAGTTCTGTCCGTTATCGTTTTTTACAGAAAGGTGATTTCTCCCTCCCGCCCGCCATGCTGCCGATATATCCCCACCTGCTCCGAATACGCCCTGCTCGCAGTGGAAAAATACGGAGCGCTGAAGGGATCGTGGCTGGCTGTCAGGAGAATATTGCGCTGCCACCCTTTTCATAAGGGCGGCTATGACCCCGTGCCCTGACGGGGATTTTCCGTTATTAAGGAGATAACATGGATCTTATCGCAAAACCGTTTGGCAAGCTGCTGCTCCTGCTTTACAATTTCACGGGGAATTACGGTATCGCCATATTTCTCTTTGCCTTTGTGGTAAAACTGATACTGCTCCCTTTCTCCATGAAAAGCAAAAAGAGCATCATGCGCTCCACCCGGTTCACGCCCTACCTCAAAAAGCTCGAAAAAAAATATGAGGGAAACAAGCAGAAATACCAGGAAGAGGTGGCCAAGCTTTACCGCGAGGAGCACATCAACCCCATGAGCGGCTGCCTTTGGTCGCTGATCCCCTTCCCCATACTGCTCGCTCTCTACAGAGCCATACGCTTCCCCATCACGATCATGATGGGCGTATCCGAGGAAGTGTACGCGACCATACAGAGCCTTCTCGCGACCCTCGGCTATGACGCCTCCGCTCTTACCACCCGCGGCGCCGCCTACGCCCAGCTGTACGAATCCCAGTTCATAAGCGGTCATTTCGATCAGTTTGCGGGCATAAGCGACAAGCTTCAGCAGATCGACTATCATTTTCTCGGTCTCGACCTGGGAGTACAGCCCTCCTGGCGTTTCTGGGAGTTCGGCGCCAACGGGGATCTGTGGCCGCAGATCGGCCTTTTCCTCATCCCCATCATAAGCGCCGTGCTTTCATGGCTGCAGTCCAAGATCAGCACGTCCATGAGCACCGCCGCGCCCGAGGCCGCAGGCACCGGCCGCTCCATGATGCTCATGATGCCGCTCATGTCGCTGTGGATAGGCTTTATCATGCCCGGCGCTCTCGGCCTTTACTGGATCGCTACGAGCGTTTTCTCCATCATCCAGGAGACACTGCTCACCGTTTATTACAACAAGCAGCTCGACGCCGAGGACGAGGAGCGCAACGCCCGCCTCAAGGCGCGCGACGAGGAGATAGAGCGCAAACGCCTCGAGACCGAAAAGGCGCGCGAGGAAGGCAATACCGTCGTCAACCCCAACACCAGCCGCAGAAAGCTGCAGGCCGGAGAGCGTCAGCGTGCCGAGCAGAAGGCCGCCGAATGGCAGGCGACCCATGCTCCGAAGAAAAAGAAGGACGCCGACGACGAGCCCTCCCGTGTGGGGGACCGGCCTTACGCAAGAGGAAGGGCATACGTGCCCGACCGTTTTGACAACATTGACGCCGTTCCCGCCGGCGAAAACGCCGACGACGCCGCGGAGCTCATCCCCGACGGCGCAGCGGAGACCGAAGACGTCGGGAACGATCAGGAGAATTGAAAATGCTGAAATCTATAGAAGCAGTCGGCAAGACCGAGGACGAGGCCATTGCCTCGGCTCTCGCTCAGCTCGGCAAAAAGCGCGAGGACGTTTCCGTTGAGATCCTTGTCCGCTCCAAATCCGGCTTTCTCGGCCTGGGCAGCACGCCCGCAAAGGTACTGGTAAGCTATGAGTATACGGAAACGGCGGCGGAAAAGGCGGAGCAGTTCCTGAAGGGGCTTTTTGAAAAGCTCGGAAGCGACGCCGTGCCCGAGATAGAGGATCGCGGCGAAGAGGGACTGTACATCAATCTTATCGGCAGCAGCCTCGGAGCCCTCATCGGGAGACGCGGGGAAACGCTGGACGCTATACAGCATATCACCGGCTACGTTATAAACCGCGGCAGCTCCGGGCGCATCCACGTGAGCATAGACGCCGAAAACTACCGTTTCAAACGCGAGGAAGCATTGAAAAATCTCGCTTTCAAGGTGGCCGCGAAGGTGGAAAAATACCACCGCAGCATGACCCTCGAGCCCATGAATTCCTATGAGCGCCACGTTATCCATACCGCGCTTCAGGACCGCGAGGGCATAAGCACCTATTCCACCGGAAGCGAGCCCAACCGCCGCGTGGTGATCGCCTGCAGCAAGGGCAGGCAGTCCCCGTATTCCCCCCGCGGCGAAAGAGACTGAAAAGAGGAGCGTAAACCATGATCCTGAATAAGCTTAAGGAAATGATCGCCGAGCAGTTCGGCATTGATATCGACAACATCAGTGAGAATACCGATATCGTCGCCGATCTCGGCGCGGACTCTCTGGACATCGTGGAAATGATGATGACCCTGGAGGACGAATACGGACTGGTAATCGACGACGAGACCGCAAAGACCCTCAAGACCGTCGGCGACGTCGCCGGATATATCGAAAGCAAGCTCGACTGAGCGAAATGCCTGTCCGCGGCAAAACGGCTCCGGACAGGCATATTCATTTTACTGAAAGAAGGTCGGACCATAATGGCAGATAACGAAAACGTACGTCCCGAAGCGGAAGAAGCCGGCTGCGGCGAGGGCTGCGGAGAAGGCTGCGAGGGCTGCGGCGGAGAAGGCTGCGAGGGCTGCAGCGGCGGCTGCGGAGCAAGCGCGGATATGCGCGTGAAGCCCCACGAGCAGAGCAATATAAAGAAGGTCATCGGCGTGGTCAGCGGCAAGGGCGGCGTGGGCAAATCCCTGGTAAGCTCTCTCTGCGCGGTCATGATGAACCGCCGCGGCTACAAAGCCGCCATCCTCGACGCCGACATGACCGGGCCGTCTATCCCTCTTTCCTTCGGCGTGCATGAAAGAGCCAGGGCAAACTCCCTCGGCTTTTTGCCCAGCGTCACCCCGTCGGGAATAAGCATGATATCCATAAACATGTTCCTCGACGACGAGACCGATCCCGTGGTATGGCGCGGCTCCATCATCTCGAACACGGTCAAGCAGTTCTGGACCGACGTGATATGGGGCGATATCGATTTCATGTTCGTCGACATGCCTCCCGGCACCGGCGACGTACCCATCACCATTTTCCAGTCTCTGCCCCTGGACGGCATCATCATCGTGACCTCGCCGCAGGACCTGGTCTCCATGATAGTGACCAAGGCCGTGAACATGGCGGGACTTATGGGCATACCCGTGCTGGGCATCGTGGAGAACATGTCTTACTTCGTATGCGACAAGTGCGGTGAAAAGCACTATATTTACGGCAAGAGCAATCTTGACGAGCTTGCCGCCGAGCGCGGTATAGACGTTCTCGCCAGGCTGCCCATGCGCGCCGATATCGCCGCCGCGGTAGACCGCGGAAAGATCGACGGCGTGGACGTCCCCGAAATGTCCGCCGTCGCCGACAGGCTGGAGCAGCTGCTGTAGCTCCGAAACGGCTCTTTATCCGAAAAACGCCCCGGACCGCTGAAGGTCCGGGGCATATTTGATGCATTCGGGTATGGTCCGATTTTTACTTTGCGTATTCGACGGCTCTGGTCTCCCTGAGCAGATTTACCTTTATCTGTCCGGGATATTCCAGATCGCTCTCTATCTTTTTGGCTATGTCTCTGGCGAGAAGAACCATGCTGTCCTCGTCCACTTCCTCCGGCTTTACCATTATGCGCACCTCGCGCCCCGCCTGGATGGCGAAGGAGCTCTGCACGCCCGGGAAGGAATTGGTGAGCTCTTCCAGCTTTTCAAGACGCTTGATGTAGTTCTCGATATTCTCGCGTCTCGCGCCGGGTCTCGCCGCGGAAATGGTGTCCGCCGCCTGCACTATGCAGGCTATCAGCGAGGTCGGCTCCACGTCGCCGTGGTGAGCCTGGATGGCGTTTACGACTATTTCGCTTTCCTTGTATTTTCTCGCGAGCTCAACGCCTATCTGGATATGCGAGCCCTCTACCTCGTGGTCTATGGCCTTGCCGAGATCGTGGAGCAGACCGGCGCGCTTTGCCACGGTCACGTCAAGACCGAGCTCCGCGGCCAGCAGCCCGGATATGTGCGCGACCTCGATGGAGTGATTGAGCACGTTCTGACCGTAGCTTGTGCGGAACTTCTGGCGCCCGAGAAGTTTGATGAGCTCGGGATTGAGCCCATGAACGCCCGTTTCGAACACAGCCCGTTCGCCCTCGGCCTTCACCGTGGCGTCCACTTCCTTGCGGGCCTTTTCCACGGTTTCCTCTATTCTGGCCGGGTGTATGCGCCCGTCTATTATCAGCTTTTCCAGCGCTATCCTGGCGATCTCCCTGCGGTAGGGGTCGAAGCTCGAAAGGGTGATCGCCTCGGGGGTATCGTCGATAATGAGATCCACGCCCGTAAGAGTTTCTATCGCGCGGATATTGCGGCCCTCGCGGCCTATAACGCGGCCCTTCATCTCGTCGTTGGGCAGCGGCACCACGCTGACGGTCGCCTCGGCGACGTGGTCCGCGGCGCAGCGCTGGATGGCGAGAGTGATATATTCTCTTGCCTTGTCCTCGGCCTCTTCCTTATAGCGGGCCTCGATCTCCTTGACCTTCATGGCCGCCTCGTGAGTCACCTCGGACTCGAGGTTGCTTATGATGTATTCCTTGGCCTCTTCCTGCGTATAGCCGGATATCTTTTCAAGCATTTCAAGCTGACTGCGCTTGATGAGCTTGATCTCCTCCTTGACGGCGTCCGCCTCGGCTATTTTCTTGTTGAGCAGCTCGCTCTTTTTTTCTATGTTGTCTGTCTTCTTGTCGAGATTTTCCTCTTTCTGCAAAAGCCTTCTTTCCTGCTTCTGCAGCTCGCTGCGTCTTTCCCTGACCTCCCGCTCGTATTCCGTACGGTTTCTGTGGATTTCATCCTTGGCTTCAAGAAGAGCTTCTTTCTGTTTGTTTTCCGCCGTTTTGATAGCCTCGTTGATTATGCGCGTGGCTTCCTCCTCCGCGCTCGAAATCTCTCTTTCGGAAACTTTTTTACGGTAGGTAATGCCCAGGAAAAACGCCGCGACCGCAGCGACGAGCACGACGGCCGCCGCTATGACGTAGTACAGCGCTCCCATGTTTTACGGCATATCTCCTTTTTCCTTTTTTTGAATGAATAAAATTCAATGCGAAAAATATTTTAACGATACTTCCCCAAAGTATTAAAATATTATCTGTATTATTGTAAACTAAATGCCCTGCCGTGTCAAGGTTTTTCCTCTTTATATTTCAGGCAAAATCCCATATGCGTTTTAAGCGTCCCGAAAGCACGCGATTTCACTTCGTTCTCGAAAAAAAATCCAAATCTCTTGCAAAAGTATGAAAAAAAATATACAATATAATGACAATCGGGATCGCAGACCCGCATCCTGTTCCGGATGGTGATTATGGAACGATACGAACAGCTCCTGTCAAAAAACGAGGAGCAGATCAATTCGCACGCCGCTCTGATATCCGTATATGAGCTCGGCGTAATAATGGTGATCATGCTGCTCAACAGCGCCGGCATATTCCAGCTCTACTCCTACGCCACCGGTCTCATATGGAAAGAGATGGCGGCGCTGAGTCTGAGTCTGCCTTTCATAGCCGTAACGCTGTTCCGGCTGCGCGGAAAGTGGATAAAATACCTCATCATGACCTGCTCCGTCACGGCCAGCGGTCTGTGCTACCTTGTTTTCAACCGCCAGGCCGAGCTGCTTATGCTCTTCCCGACGGTGCTCGTATGCCTTTACTACAACGACAGGCTGTCGTATTATACCATGGCGCTGAGCGTGGTCGCGATCATCATATCCCAGCTGATAGCGAGCTATCTGCTGCTCCCGGTCGTATACCGCACCTCCTACGGCTTCAGATACATCCTCATCGACACGGCGATCCCGCAGGTCCTTTTCTACATCTGCTTCGCCTTCGTCGTCAGGATACTCACCACCCGCACCCTCAATCTCATCCGCGACGTATACCGCGTTACCCTTGAAAACGAGATACTGGAAATGGAAAAGGAAAGCGCCGAGATGCGCGGACGCATGGCGGAGCGCGAAAAGGTCAGCCGCGACATACACAACAGCGTGGGCCATACCATCACCGCCGCCATTTTCGCTCTCGAGGCCGCGGACGTTCTGCGCCCCTCCGATCCGGCGTCGGCGGACGAAAAAACCCAGCGCGCCATACAGCGCATGCGCGAAAGCATGGAGACCATACGCAGCAGCGTGCGCGTGCTCGATAAAAACAACACTCTGACCGTACTTGATCTGGTACGCACTCTCACTCTCTGCTGCCGTCAGATGGAGCTGGACGCGGAGGTATACGTCGACATAGACACCGAGGGACTGACACAGCAGATAATGGACATGCCCATACCCTCGGAGCGCATCAGCTTCGTGTACGGAGCCGTTCAGGAATGCATCACCAACGGGCTGAAGCACGGCGAGGCAAAGCACATCAAGCTCAGCCTCAACGTGTTCGACGGCATACTCGTGCTGGATATATGGAACGACGGAAAGATACCGTCGAAAAAGCCCTCGGACGGCTTCGGCCTGAGCAAGATACGCAATTACGTGCAAAGTCACGGAGGCAACGTTTACATAGAGCTTAAAGGCGGATTTACCGTAACAATAGAACTGCCGATGGGAGGAAACTGAAAATGGAACCCAAAAAACTTTTTTTCGTTGACGATGAAACTCTGCTGCTCGACAGTCTGGAGGTATTTTTCTCGCCTCTTGACGAATTCACCGTAGTCGGCAAGGCGGAAAGCGGCGAGGAAGCCTTGGAAAAACTCCGTTCCGTAAAGCCGGACCTCATTCTCATCGACCTGAACATGGCCGGAATGGGCGGCATCAATCTCATTTCCCATATCCGCGAAATGTATCCGAACATAAAGCTGCTCGTTCTTACCACCTATTACGACGAAAAGAACATCACCCAGGCCATATGCAACGGAGCGGACGGATATATCCTCAAAAGCGCCGGCCGCGAGACCATAATAAATTCCGTCAGAAACACCATCAGCGGTCAGAGCGTGCTGGACAGCAAGGTAATGTCCACGCTGCATTCCTACGTGGAAAGAGCCGTGCAGGACAAAAAATACAGCGAAAACAAAAAGCAGGAATACCAGGAGCTGCTCAACGGCCTGACCAGGCGGGAAAAAGAGATATGCTACATGGTGGGCGACGGCAAGAGCAACACCGAGATAGCCGAGGCCCTGCATCTCTCCGAGGGCACCGTAAAGAACTATATGTCGAATATATACAGCAAAATGGATCTCAGGGACCGCACCGCCCTCGCGGTGATAATGACGAAGATCAAATAATACCGCATTGTAATAATCCTCCTCCGGCGCTCATAGACATGTACCAACAAGCCTGTGATTGCCGGAGGAGTTTCTTTTATGGATAATACAGCCAATCTTTACCGCGATATCGCCACGAGGACCGGCGGCGATATCTACATCGGCGTGGTCGGGCCCGTGCGCACGGGCAAGTCCACCTTCATCAAGCGTTTCATGGAAACGGTGGTAATACCGAATATCGAAAACCCCTATGCGCGCGAAAGGGCAAAAGACGAGCTCCCTCAGAGCGGCTCCGGCCGCACGGTAATGACGTCCGAGCCGAAATTCGTGCCCGAGGAAGCCGTCAGCGTCAACGCGGACGGAGCGGTCTTCTCCGTCCGGCTCATAGACTGCGTGGGCTTTATGGCGGAGGGCGCGGTATGCGGAGACGAGACCGGCGCCGAGCGCATGGTAAGCACGCCCTGGTTCGATCACGAGGTCACCATGACCGAGGCCGCGGAGACCGGCACCCGCAGGGTGATATCGGAGCATTCCACCATAGGCATAGTCATGACCACCGACGGCAGCATAGCCGGGATACCCCGCTCGGGATACGTGCGGGCGGAGGAGCAGGCCGTGGCCGAGCTCAGGCAGATAGGAAAGCCCTTCATAATCGTGCTCAATTCCGCCGATCCCCTTTCCTCCGCCGCCGCGTCCCTGCGGGACGAGCTGGCGGAAAAATACGACGTTTCCTGCGTGGCGCTCAACTGCCTCGAGCTGACCGGGGACGACGTCAGAAGCGTCATACGCTCCGTGCTCATGGAGTTCCCGGTATCCGAGCTGGGGCTTTTCCTGCCTGCCTGGCTGGAGGAGCTGAGCGCGGAGCATCCGCTGAAAAGCGCGGTCCTGTCCTCCGTAAGGGAGGCCTGCGCCGATATGCGCCGCCTCAGGGACGCGGAAAACGCGCTGCGGAAGATAGGCGGCTGCGAAAGCGTCAGCCGCGTTTCCGTGCGGGAGATACACGCCGACACCGGCTCCGTCTTCGCGGACGCCGAGCTTCCGCAGGAGCTGTTTTACGCGACCGTCAGCGAGCGTTCGGGCTTCGACGTAAAGGACGACGGCGACCTGCTGAGGCTGCTTACGGACATGTCCGGCGTGAAGAGCCGGTACGACCGCGTAAAAGACGCCCTGGACGAGGTCTACCGCACCGGCTACGGCGTGGTGTATCCTTCCGCCGATGAGCTGCAGCTTGCCGAGCCCGAGATAGTCCGGCGCGGGGGACGCTACGGCGTGCGCCTGAAGGCCAGCGCTCCGTCCGTGCACATGATGCTTGCCAACGTGGAGACCGAGGTATCCCCCGCCCTGGGCAACGAAAAGAACAGCGAGGATATCATCAACTTCCTGCTTCAGGAATTTCAGGGCGACACGGGGCGGATATGGGAATCGAACATATTCGGGAAATCCCTGCACGATATCGCGGGCGAAGGCCTGCAGGCAAAGATCAAGAACATCTCCGAGGAAACGCGGGGCAAGCTCCGCGAGGCCATACAGCGCATCGTAAACGAAGGCGGAGGCGGCCTCATCTGCATCATACTCTGAGTGAAAACGAAGATCGGGGCCGCTGCGAAACTCACGTTTTGCAGCGGCCCCGGCCTTATTTCAATACTTACCGTTTCATATCAGCGCTTCCGCTTTTTTCATCGCGCTTATGCAGATATCGCCGACCACGGCCATATCCTCGGCGCTGAAGGCCGAGGGGAAGTTATCGCTGAAAAGGATCTGCGATGAGGGCGGGAATTCATCGTCGCCCGCCCATACGAGCATGCGTACGTACAGCCCCTTCATAAATCTCAGCTCATAACCCTCGTCGCCGCCGGATATCCTCCGGGCGCCGAGCAGCTCCATTGCCGGAGCGAATTTTTCCTTCGCTCCGTCGTAGGCGAAGGCCAGGCGCTTTATGCAGCGTCCGTCAAAGCTCCGCATGTACGCCTCGCCCCATGGGGCCTCCCTGTAGGTTATGAAGCTCCCGCCGGGCTCTCTCATCACTCCGCCGATAAACCAGCGCAGCAGCAGTATCTTCACGGCGTTGTCGTCCGCCGCGCAGTCGAGCCGCGTGTTTTTTTCGCTCAGGCGCATATCGAAGCAGGGAAAAGAAATACGGTAGACATTGCCCATGAACTCCGTCTCAAATTCCTTTTCCGCCTCATGATAGACCGTCCGGCAGCGTTTCGCCGCCTCGGCGGGATCGAGAGCGGAATAGAGCCGGGAATAATGCTCAAGGGGCCTGCCCTCTTTATTGTTTACTATCTCCATCATATCCTCTTGCAGGAAGGAAACAGCCCGGCGTCCGTATGCGGCAGGAAGCAGGCGGACACGAACTCGTCCATATACGTGCTCTCGCGGCTCAGCTCTATATACGTCATGTTTGCCGTGATCTCGTCCACTTTGGCGCGGGCCTCGTCCGAGAGCAGCATGCAGCACGCCCCGGTAAGGGACGAATTGCCTATATACCTGTATTTTTCCCGCGGGATGTCGGGAAGCATGCCTATGCTGACCGCGTTGTCCATGTTTATGCCGCTGCCTATGCCTCCGGCTATGAGCACCTGACCTATGTCGTCCACGCTGCTGTCGGCATATTGCAGCATCAGCCGCACCGCCGAGAAAATGGCGGCCTTGGCGCGGATGAAATTGTCAAGATCCACCTCGCTGAGAGATATGGTCCTGCCGGTGCCCGTACCGTCCGCCGGGACCAGCACGTAGCTTTTCTGACCGTATTCGTCCGTCCTTACGCGCTCGTCCTCCGCGACTATCTTTCCCGACGAGTCTATCAGCCTGCATCTGAAAAGCTCCGCTATGGTATCTATCAGCCCCGAGCCGCACAGGCCCACCGGCTTCTCGCCGCCTATCACGCCGAATTTGAAGCTCATGTCGCTCTCGTCGATCACGCAGCTCTCTATCGCGCCGTCGGTGGCGCGCATGCCGCAGCTTATCTCGCCGCCCTCAAAGGCCGGCCCCGCCGAGCAGGCGCAGCTCAGCATGAAGTCCCTGCAGCCGAACACCAGCTCTCCGTTCGTGCCGAGGTCTATGAAAAGACGGTATTCGTCGCTGTCCCAGAGCATCGAGGAAAGCGTGCCGGCGGTGATGTCGCCTCCGACGTAGCTGCCTATGTTCGGGGCGCACAGGACCTCCGCGCGGGGGAACACCGGCAGACCCAGCTCCCATGCCTCCGCGCTTTTCAGGGACATGAACGCGGGAACGTAGGGATCGAGCCGTATATAGTCCGGCGTCACGCCGAAAAACAGGTGGTTCATGGTAGTGTTGCCGGCAATCACCACGCGGTATACCTGCCCGGCCGGCACTCCGGCCGAACGGCACATGCCGAGGATTATCGGTATCACGGTCTCCTCCGTCACGGCTGAGCGCAGCTTCTTCAGCCCGCCCTCCTTCGATGCCTCGATTATCCTGTTTATAACGTCGGCTCCGTAGCGTATCTGCCCGTTGCCGGACGACGCCTTTGCCAGTATCCTTCCGTCGGCAAGGTCCATAAGCACCGCCGAGACCGTGGTGGTGCCGATATCCACGGCGACGCCGCATACGGGATGCTTCTCTCCCTCTGCCCACAGGTCGATGAGGGCGAGTCCCTTTTCCGACCTGCGCGCCAGACATTCGAGCCTGCAGTCCGACGCGCGCAGAGCCGTGGGAAGCTTCCGAAGAGCGTCGAGGCTCACCTGCTCCGCGCTTATCCCCAGAGCGTCGCAAAGCCTGTCAAGATCGGCTCTCGTATCGTCCTCGCTCGGCGCGTCTGCCCGGACGGGCACGACCTCAAGATCGGTGCCGAAGGCTATGCCGGCTCCCTTTACGTCGGCGAGGGCCGCGTTGAAAACGGCCGTTTCCCTTTCGTCGCTCAGGTCCGCGACCTTCATCCTGCTCTTGTAGGCCGACGCGATATCGGGAACGAAAACGTCCGCGTCGCCCTTCACGACGCAGCCGCAGGCCAGCCTCCAGCCGAGCGCGTAGTCCTCCTCGGAGATCTGTCTCGGCTTCTCGGAAAAAAGCTCTCCTCTTTCCAGTCTGACTCTGCATTTCCCGCAGGATCCGTTTCCGGAGCACGGCGCGTCTATGGCCACGTTCACCTTTCTCGCCACGTCGAGCAGCTTTTCCCCGGGAAGCGCCTCGGCCTGCAGCCCTCCGCTGCCCTCGATCAAAAACGTTATAACAGGCATTGCTTACCTCTCGAAAACATATTTTCAAACAGAATAAATCCCCCGCACAGACTGCGCGGGGGATGAGTTCTGTTTAAATCACAGTTCCAGATAAGAATCAGCGTAAAGGGTGTTGTCCATGATGATGTCGCAGGACTTGATGGTCTCCATAAGGCGCAGATCGCAGGGATTTGCGATGGCGGAGGTCAGGCCGCACTTGATGGCCATGGCGACCATCGCGCTGTCCATTATGGGCCTGATATGCTTGGGCATACCGTTGGAGATATTGCTCAGACCGCCGGTGGTGTTGAGGCCCATATCCTTGCACATGGTCAGGGCGTCCAGCACCTGTATCTGCTTGTCCTGCATGCCCTTCACCACGAGGAACAGGGGGTCGAACCACATGTCGGCGGGATCCATGCCGTGCTCCATGCCGCGCTCGAGCAGCTCCTGCAGATACGCCATGCGCTCGTCGTTGTCGGCGGGGATGCCGGCCTTGGAGCACAGGGCAAGGACTATGGCGTCGTTGGCGGCGGCAAGATCCACGTTGGTTATCCTGTCGCCGGCGTCGGCTGAGTTTACTATGGGCTTGCCCTTGCTGCGGTCATATACCTGCAGTCCGGCCTCGATGGCGGCCTGGTTGGCGGTATCGAGCGCCAGGGGGAAGTTGTCGAAGGCTCCCTGAATGGTGGTGACGGCCCAGCGCATCAGCTCGGGACCGTTGCTCTCGGCCGGCCCTATATTGACGTCAAGATAGGTGGCGCCGGCGTCGATCTGTTCTTTGGCTCTTTTCAGGATGGGCTCGGGGTTCATGGTATTCATTGCTTCGCGGATAACGGGGGAAATGCAATGGATCCTCTCTCCGATAACTACAAACTTAGCCATTTTTTACGAACTCCTTTAAAAATTTAACAAGAGCGACCGCTTCGGAGGTACCTACGATTATTTCCCAGCCGGGCAGCTTATCCTGCAGCTCGCCCTTCAGGACGGCCACCTTGCCCGGGAGGATCAGCTTGCGGCTCTTGATCTTGTTTTCCACCTCATACTCCTTGATGAAATTGGCAATGGAGTTGGCGCTGAACTTGCCGGCCGCCCACGCGGTGAGCACGGAATATCCGCCGGCGTCGCTTATGAGCAGATTGCAGGGCACGCCGGAGCGCTCCAGCTCGCCGGAAACGACGAAATAGGTCAGCGCGAAGTCGACGGTGATCAGGCAGGGATCTTCGTCTCCGCCGCCGTTGAGCGGATATATGCCCGGCTCCATCTTCATGGGCTTCTGAGGATCGGTGAATATGTTCTGACGCATGCCGAACAGCGCAAGGGACCTGTCGTAGTCCATGGCGCTCGTTACGATTATCGAGCCGTAGCGCAGCGTGAACAGAGAAGCGAGAGCGGTCTCAAGATCGTAATTGCCGCCGGCAAGCAGCTCCACGTTCACCAGCGAGGGATAACCGAACACGCGGTCGTTCCCGTGCAGGGCGGCGCGGCGGATCTGAACGGCGAATTCGAAAGCGGACTTTACGGACTTTACGCCCACGTCGAGGATGAGCTCTTTGTTTCCCAGCGCCTCGAGCTTTTCCACCGTGTCGTGCAGCTCTTCGAGGGTCTCGCCCCTTACGCCGAGCACGAGGCCGTACTGCTTTGCCACGGCGTTCATTTCCTCATAGTTGGAGGCGTCGGCTCCGTTGAGGATGGGCTTTGCGTCCTTCACTGCCTCGGCGGCGGCCTTTGCGGCGTCTACGTTCCCGCCGGTGCAGAGTATCACTCCGCGGCCGGACCCGGCGGCCTTTTTCGCCCCGGCGACGAAGGCGTCGATATCGCCCTTGAAGCCGACGAAGGCAAATTCAAATCTCATGCGCTCGCCGATGCGGTCATAATCCACCTTGAGGGAATTTTCAAAATCCCCGTCAACGTCGACGGCATAGAGGGTCTTGCTGACGTAGGTCTTTTCGTGCCTGTACAGCACGGTCTCGCCGCCGATTGTGTATTCGGCGTCGCCCGCCTTGACCTTTATGGCCTTCATGGGCGGCGCGGTGGACTCGGCGAGCTTTGCCAGAACGTCCTCGGTAAGATGCGGGCATTTGCTTATATCCACGGCTCCGGAAGCGACCTTCATGGCGAACGCCATGCAGGTGGGATTTCCGCAGTCCTTGCAGTTGGTTTTCGGAGTGAGCTTGAATATGTCAAGACCTTTGAGTGCCATTGTCGTTACCCCCTTATATAAGCTCTTTGATCATCGCGGACACCGCGGCGGCGGACTGAGGATTTTTCAGTATGACCGCGTCGGAGCCGGCGGCCAGGCAGGCAGCCGCGGTGGCTATTTCCATAGCCACGCCTCTCTTGATGCGGTCGCCCCAGCCGGGCATGTCCTCATCGCTCGCCATGGCTTCCTTTACGTTCCAGGTCTCGTTGCCCACGGGGGTCATGATCGGAGGCTGGAGCATGGCGTCGTTCTGAGTAAGGGCGGCGCCCTTGACTCTCTCAAGGGTGGAGATAACGTACTCGAAGCCGTAGCCCGCGGCCGCGGCTCCGGTATTCATGATAACGCTCTGAGCGCCCACGCCCATCTGATTCATCAGGACGTTGAGCTGCTTGGCAAGGTTTACGTCGACGGCGGACTCCGCGCCCACCTTCTGGCCGTACGCGAGGCCGGCGGAAGCGGCGACGTTCTTGTAGTTCTCCTCGCGCGCGGACAGGACGAGAATGTTTCTGCCCTGCAGGGCGTCGGAGACCTTGTCGAAGATCTGCGCGTCTTTTTCGTTGTTCTTGCAGCCCGCGATCACCAGGGGCTTATCGGTGGCCTCGGCGGCCTTTTTCACGGTCTCTACGCACTGCTCGACGCTTCTGTTCTCCCCGTTGGGATCGGCGCCTTCGAGCCTTATGCATACAAAGTCCACGCCTTCGGCTGCAGCTGCCTTCTTAACGGCGTCGGCCATGTCGGCGCAGCCGTCGTAGAAATCCCCGGCGGCGGCTTTATTGACCTCTTCGATGTCGGATATCTCGATACCGACTTTGGGAGAGTTGGCGATCTCGCTGTCGAAAACATAGAACGGATAGCAATTCTGTCCGCCGATCTTTACCTCGTTTTCGCCCGTGCCGATCGCCACTTCGTTGATCGCGGCATTGAATTTCTGAACAGGCTTCTTAAAGGGCATCGTTTTATCTCCTTTTTGTAATTATATCCTTGATCTCGTCGCGCCCGCGCGCTTTTCAGGCCGTTCTTTCCGCCTCGAGCTTACGCATAAGCCCGCGCACGGCCTGTTTTACCGGATTGTCCTCCGGCAGCTCCGCAAGCGGCTTTCCGGAAGAGTCGTACTCATATACGGCCCTGTCCCGCGGAATGGCGGCGTACAGCTCAAGGCCGTATTTTTCGATCTCTTCCTTTATCCCGTCGGCCAGTCCGTCCTCGGGGACCATGTTCACGATAAGGCCTATCCTGTCGGTCTTAAGGCCGACGTCGGCAATGAGCTCCTTGATCCTTCCCACCGCCTGTATGCCTCTTCGCGAACAGTCGCTCACCAGCAGTATCACGTTTACCTGCGGCAGTATGCCGCGGCTTATGTGCTCCATGCCGGCCTCGTTGTCCACTACCATATATTTATATCCGCCGGCGTATCTTGCTATCTGTGTCTGCAGAAGACCGTTCACGAAACAGTAGCAGCCCTGTCCCTGGGTCCTGCCCATCACCAGCAGATCGTAGCCGTCTCTTTCCGACAGCGCGTCCTCGAAGCGGTATTCGGTATAGTCCTGCTTCGACATGCCCGCCGGGACTACGCCGTCGCCCTTGGCGACCTCTTCGCGTATCTCTCCGAGGGTAGTTTCCACCTCCACTCCGAGCACCTCGTTGAGGTTGGAGTTGGCGTCCGCGTCCACGGCAAGGACCGGCCCGCCGCCGTATTCGGCGAGATAGTTTATTATCAGTCCGCAGACCGTGGTTTTTCCCGTGCCGCCCTTTCCGGCGACGGCGATAGAATATGCCATATCAGCTCGCCTTTATCCGTACCTCTCCGTGGACCAGGTCCGCGGAGATCAGCGTACCCGCCACTTCATATTCCTCCCCGAGTATATCGGTAAGGACGATGATATCCCCGTCTATGCGTATATCGCTGACGTTGCCGGCGAAAACGCTTTCTTCCTCGTTTTTTTCAACAAGTACCTTCGCAAGACACATACTGCCGACCTCCGAATCCGAGCGCGCCGTGCGGCGGGCATATCTTCGCTTTTATATCCAACAGATAATATCATATTCCGCGAACAAATGTCAACGAACAGCTGTTAAGAGAAAAGCATAAAAAAGCCCGGTATATATGCCGGGTTTTGTGAACTATGCAACTATTCCTTCGCGCGCGGCTCCGAATGTCCGAAGTATGATAGAAATATTTGATCACATACAAGAAAAGCTTCATATTTTGATCTTTGCCGCGCCTCGTTCACCGCCTCCCGGACACTGCCGAGCGGCGCGCCTTTCGGCGCGCCGCCCGGGGGATACCGACCGTTTTTTTATTCGGCCATGTATCTGTCGTAGGCGTCCTGATAGATGCCCACAAAGGTCTTCAGGCCGCCGAAGCTGCCTACGTTGTTGAGCTCCTCGATGAAATCGTCCCACTGGCTCAGCGGTCTGGTGCCGTCAAGGAACTGTATATAGTGCTCCTGGAAATACGTGGACAGGTCTGTGCGTATGCTTGCCAGCTCGCTGTTCTCGTCGTCGGTGAATTCCACCGACTGCGGCCAGTCGTACTCGCCGCCGTAATCGTCCTCGGTCCACAGATCGAAGGCCTCGAGGTAGACCTCTCCGCCGGGATAGGCGTAGTTTCTCTCATGGATCTGCAGGCAGCACTCGACGAGGCCGTTGTTGCCGTAGATGCACATGATCCACGCCATGCCCGCGGGATGATTGAGGCAGAAATCGGTAAGCTGGCGCTCGCCCTTTTCGTTGTAGTCCCACAGTATGCCCTGCGGGCCCCAGGACGTCCATTCGGAGCCCTCGTCGGAGAACCACCAATCCCAGTACGATACGGCCAGCGGCATATTCTCGCACTTGGCGCTGATGGCGACGGAGCCGAAATGGAAGTCGGACTGCTTCTGACCGTACTGCAGTATCTGTCCGTCATACTTTTTCGTTCTCGGTATGGCCTCGTATCTGCAGTCGGGGTCGATGTTGACGGCCTGCCACTGGCCGACCTCCGAGGGGGTAAATACCACCGCGGCGACCTCGCCGTTGGCAAGCACGCTCGACATTGCCTGAGTATCGTTGAAGGAAGCGTAGTTGGGATGGATCAGTCCCTCGTTCCACCAGGAGTTGAGCAGGGTCATCACGTCCCTGTCGTCCTCGGTGGTGCCGCAGAACTGCACCTCGCCGTCGACGACTCTGTTGTACATCAGGTCGCCGGCGTAGGCGGCGGTGTTGTATCCGGCAAAGGCGACTCCTCCCGCCACTTCTATGTTGGAGAATATGGCGAAGGGATATTCGCACAGTCCCGCGTTCTTTATGGCGAGAAGCACGTCGTGCAGCTCGTCGTAGGTGGTGACGTCCTTCGCGTCGCCGAGGCCGAGCTCATCCATCCAGTCCTGTCTGAGCCAGTAGCCCTGGCCGGGCGCGGGATCGACCAGCATGCCGTACATGCCGGCCATAAGGTCGTCCTCATAGAAGGCGGTCTGATACGCGTCCGCCTTGTCGTCGAACTCCCCGCCTATGAGACTGCGGCTCCAGATCTCATACAGGTAGTTCGGCATGTACTCCTTATAAGGATAGAGGTTCGCGAAAAACTCTTCCTCATAAATGGCGTCCTTGACGGTGCCGTCGGTATAGAAGAACCACGCCTGATCCGTAAAATCTCTCAGATCGTCGGACACCAGCAGGGTCGCGAAGTTTTCCGAACGGCCCTCGGAGGATACCACGTCATACTCGACATGGACGCCCGTCATATCCTCCACACCGGCCCAGGTCTCTATCGAGGCCCAGCCGTCCTCGGGTATGTACTCCGGAGTATAGCAGGTGGTCCAGCGGGTAAAAGTATTGTCCTCGGTAGTCAACGGCAGCTGATAGACGTACTTTGCCGAGGAAAGTCCGTCTTCGTTGAATTCCCACTTGCCGGCCGCTAAATTGTTATCCGAAGCAGTGTCGTCTTTGCCCGTGTCCGTTTCCGGTCCGGGAGCGGGAACGTCGCCGCCCGAGGGGTTGCCGCCGTTTCCCGCGCAGCCGGTGAAGAGGGCTGCGACGAACAAAACGGCAAGAAGCAGGGACAGCTTTTTCTTCATACTCTTCCTTTCTCAGCCGTTCGCTCTTCAGCCGGCTGCAATTTGAGATCGCTCCCGCGAATGCGTCGGCCGCCGGCGTTTTCGCGTAACGCGGACATGATATTACCATGTCACGTACAGTATATTATCTGTTCTGTCTTTTGTCAATTAACTTTTGTCATTTACATTCGGCTGTTTTATCGGAGAACAACAAAAAGCGCCTGTTTTCAGGCGCTTTTTTGTCGATTATCGTCAATCCGTGTCAGATGATGACCGTTACCTCGTTGTTTATGACCTCGGCTATCCCGCCGGGGATATCCACCGTTTTTCTGACGCCGTCGGCCTCGTCGTCGTATTTTACCTTTCCCGCCTTCAGCGCTGCCAGAAGCGGGGCGTGCCCGTTCAGTATGCCCGCCTCTCCGTCCTCGGCCGGCAGACATACGTACTTCGCCCGGGCCTGCAGTACCACGCCCCCGGGCGAAACGACCGTCAGCTTCATTTCATGCCCTCCGAGGCCCGGTAAACGTCGTCGATGCCGCCCGCCATCATAAAGGCCGACTCGGGCATGTCGTCGCAGTCGCCTCCGAGTATGGCCTGACAGCCCTTTATCGTATCGCGCACGTGCACGAAGGCTCCCTTTATGCCCGTAAAGCTCTCGGCGACGTGGAAGGGCTGCGACATGAACCGCTGCAGGCGTCTTGCCCTCTTTACCGCGGTCTTGTCCTCGGCGGAAAGCTCGTCCATGCCGAGTATGGCTATGATATCCTGCAGCTCGGTATACCGCTGCAGCGTTTTCAGCACGGCCTGCGCCGTTTCGTAGTGCTCCGCGCCCACGTCCTCGCGGGTAAGCATGCGCGAGGAGGACTGCAGAGGATCCACCGCGGGATAAATGCCGAGCTCGGCTATGCTCCGCGAAAGCACCGTGGTGGCGTCGAGATGTGAAAAGGTCGTCGCCGGGGCCGGATCGGTCAGGTCGTCCGCCGGTACGTACACCGCCTGCACCGAGGTTATGGAGCCGTTTTTCGTGGTGACTATCCTCTCCTGGAGCTGGCCCATTTCCGTAGCCAGCGTAGGCTGATAGCCTACCGCCGACGGCATCCTGCCCAGCAGCGCGCTCACCTCGGAGCCCGCCTGGGTAAAGCGGAAAATATTGTCTATGAACAGCAGCACGTCCTGGTGGCCCCGCTCGCGGAAATATTCGGCTATCGTCAGTCCCGCCAGCGGCGCTCTCAGTCTCGCTCCCGGCGGCTCGTTCATCTGTCCGAACACCAGCGCGGTCTTGTCGATGACGCCGGATTCGTTCATTTCCTTCCACAGGTCTCCGCCCTCGCGGGACCTCTCTCCCACGCCGGCAAAAACGGAATACCCGTTGTGCTCATAGGCTATGTTCCGTATAAGCTCCATTATGAGCACCGTTTTGCCCACGCCGGCGCCTCCGAAAAGGCCTATCTTCCCGCCCTTGCAGTAGGGCGTCATGAGATCGATTATTTTGATGCCGGTCTCGAGTATGCCGGCCGACGGGAGGATGTCGGCGAAGCCGGGCGCGGCGTGGTGTATCGGCCAGTATTCCTCCGCCTCCACGGGGCCCTTGTTGTCTATGGGCTCTCCGAGCACGTTCAGCATCCTGCCCAGGGTGCCCCTGCCCACCGGCACGGTCACCGGCCCGCCGGTATCCTCGGCCTCCATGCCTCTGGAAAGGCCGTCCGTCGGAAACAGCGATATGCATCTCACGCAGCCCTGCCCCACGTGTCCCACCACCTCGAGGACCGTCTGCCTTTCCCGGGCGCGGACCGTCAGAGCGTTGTATATCCCGGGCACCTCCCCGCTCTGGGGGAATTGGACGTCCACCACGTGCCCGATTATTTTCGTTATCAAGCCTTTTGCCATGCTATCCTCTCCCCGGCGCCGCGCGCCGCTCAGCCGTCCCTTCTGTCCGCTCCGGCGGCAAGCTCGAGCACCTCGGTCGTTATTTCTCCCTGACGGACGCGGCTGAGATCCTTTTCAAGTCTTTCGAGCATCTCGTCGGAGCTGTCGCCGGCGCTGCGCATCGCCGTGAGCACTGCGCTGTGAAAGCCCGCGGCGGCCGAGAGCAGGACCGAGTAAACGCGCGCCTTTTCGTAAAGCTTTTTTACTCTCCCGATCAGCGCTTCCCTGTCGGGAAGGAATATATATTCCGCCGCCGGGCTTTCTCCCTCTTCTTCCTCCTGCCGCGGCAGGAGGCTTTCCGCCCGCGGGTCATGCACGAGCACGTTTTTGTATTTCCCGTATACGAACACGGTCTCGTCCGCCCTGCCGTCGGAGCGCAGCCGCTCCAGCAGCTCCGCGAGCCGCTCCGCGCTCTCGCTGTCCGGTACGTCCGGAAGATCGAAGCTCTCAAAAGGCTCCGGGCGCTTCTCCAGCGCCTCCTCGCCCCTGCGCCCGCAGGCTATGACCGTGCGCGGTCTCGTTTCTTCCTGCAGCAGGGTCTCCAGCAGGCTTATCACGTCCGTGTTGAACTGCCCGCACATGCCGCGGTTGCCCGTGACGAGCACGTAGCACACGCTGCGCGCCTCCGCGGGCTTTTCGGGCGCGGCGGCCAGCCTGCGCATGGCTCCTTCGAGGGAGCGCATATACTCCCCGAAGCTCTCCTCCATTTCAAGGACTCTTCCGTACTTTGAGGCCGCCACGGTCTCCATGGCCTTTGTTATCTGCGCGGTGCTTTTTATGCTCTTTATCCTGCGGCGCAGGCCCTCGCTGTTCATTTCCCGGCCTCCGTGAATTTGCGCAGCGCGCCCTTCAGCTCTTCCGTCAGCTCGTCGGTGAGCCTGTCCCCCGCAGCCAGACGCTCGAGCAGCTCGGGACGCACCGCGTCAAAGTATCTGCACAGCCTCTCCTCCCAGTCCGGTATGTCCGCGGTCGGGACGCCGTCGGCAAAGCCGTTGGAGGCCGCGAAAAACACGAGTATCTGCTTCTCCGCCGGCATCGGCGAATACTGCCCCTGCTTCAGCACCGCGGTCATCCTCTCGCCGAGAGCGAGGGCCGCCCTCGTCCCGGCGTCTATGTCCGAGCCGAAGCGCGAGAAGGACGCGAGCTCCCTGTACTGGGCCAGCTTCATTCTCAGACTGCCCGCCGCGCCGCGCATCGCCTTGGTCTGCGCGCTGCCGCCCACGCGCGACACCGACAGGCCCACGTTCACGGCCGGCCGCTGACCCTCGTTGAAAAGATCGGTCTCGAGAAAGATCTGTCCGTCGGTGATGGATATCGCGTTGGTGGGGATATACGCGGAAATATCCCCCGCCTGCGTCTCGATTATGGGCAGGGCGGTCATCGAGCCTCCGCCCGCGGCGTCGGAGAGCCTTGCGCTCCTTTCGAGCAGGCGGGAATGCAGGTAGAACACGTCGCCGGGATACGCCTCGCGGCCGGAGGGCCGGTGCAGCAGCAGCGACAGCTCTCTGTACGCCACGGCGTGCTTGCTCAGATCGTCGTAAACTATGAGCACGTCGCGGCCCTTTTTCATGAAATACTCTCCCATCGCCGTCCCGGCGTAGGGAGCTATATACAGCATCGCGGCGGACTGGAAGGCGTTTGCGCAGACCACGGTGGTATATTCCATCGCCCCGTATTTTTTCAGCGTGTTCACCACGCCGGCAACGCTCGTCTCCTTTTGTCCTATCGCTACGTAAATGCATATCACGTCTCTGCCGCGCTGATTGATTATGGCGTCCACGGCCATGGCCGTTTTGCCGGTCTGCCTGTCGCCTATTATCAGCTCGCGCTGTCCCTTGCCTATGGGGATGAGCGCGTCCACGACCTTTATGCCGGTATACAGCGGCGTGGATACCGACTGTCTGTCAAGTATGGCGGGGGCGGTATTCTCCAGCGGCATCGTCTGCCTTGCGAGCACGGCTCCCCTGCCGTCAAGGGGCTTGCCCAGCGGGTCTACCACTCTTCCGAGCAGCTCTTCTCCCACGGGCACGTCGGCCATCCAGCCCAGGCGCCTTACCCGGCTGTATTCCTGTATGTGCTTGCATGAGCCGAACACCATGCAGCCTACGCGGCTGGGCTCGATATCCATTATCATTCCCAGCTCGCCGTTTTCAAACTCCACGAGCTCTCCGAACATGCTGTCGGCGAGACCGTCCATCCAGCATATACCGTCCGAAACGCTGATCGCGCGTCCGAGCTGATATTCGTCTATATCGGTCGAAACGCGTTCTATGGCCTTTTCGAGGCAGGCCGACACGTCGCCGCCGTTTTCCAGCAGCTCGGCGCTCAGCGCGTTCAGCTCGTTTTTCAGCGGGTGGAGCAGCACGTTCCTTATGGTGCCGTCGAACACCTTGTCGCCCACTCTCAGCAGCAGTCCGCCCGTAAGCTCCGGATCGGTCAGCACCCGGAAGGATATCTCGCCGCCCGCTTTTTTCACCATTTCCTCGGCGGCGGAGCGTATCCTTTCGACAAGCTCCTCATCCAGCCCGAACGCGGAGCGCAGGGTAACGTACAGCACGTCGTGGTGCAGGATATATACCCTGTCCCCCGCGGTCACCTTCATGCGGCTGAGTATCCTGTCGGCGATCTCGCTTTCCTTTTGTCTGAAGCGCGACGCGAACGGCTCGGAGGACATCACGCGGGCCGCCTCGTCGGCGAACCGCCGCAGGATCTCGTCCCTCGCGCTCATTATCATGCCAGAGCGCATCACGTCGAGTTCGTTTTCCAGCCCGGCGCGCAGCTCTTCGGCCTTTGCCTCCGAAAGCTTCCGTTCCCGCTCCAGCTTCATTCCGAGCGCGGCGAGCTCCGGATCCTCCCCGGGATCGGCGGGGGCTTCCTCGGGCGGGGGCAGCGGACGCAGACAAGCCTCAGCCTCGTCAAGGCTGAGGTTTATCTCACTGCGGCGTTTTTCGAATATTCCGCGCACGGTCTTTCTGCCGAAATACCACAGTCCGCCCGCCAGCAGCAGGAAGTTGACCGTCATGTACAGGATCATCATATCATCGTTCCTCTGTCAGCAGCTTGTCCGCAAGCAGGCCGATCAGTCTTTCCGCGTCGTTTCCCGACCGCGCGACGAGCTCGTCCTTTTCCCGCTCCAGCTCGGCGCGTCTGCGTTCGATCACCGCGCCGTTTTCCTTTTCCGCGCGCAGCTCGTTCTCCTTTGCTTCGGCGCGCAGCTTTTCCAGCCGCGCTTCCGCGGCCGCGATCTCTCCGCGCCTTTCCGTTTCTCTTTCTCCGCGCTCTTTTTCCGCGGCCTCCGCGCGCTCCTTCTCCGCCTGACGGACGGCGGCGTGAGCGTCGTCTATGCGCTTCTGCCTGTCGTCCATGAACCTGAGCAGCGGCTTGAAAAGAAAGCGGTCGAGCAGCAGCATGAACACGCAGAAGCCGACAACGGTCCAAATTACGACCGAAATGTCTATACTCATACGGGATCGCTCCTTACCGGGCTTCAGGCTATCTTCGAGATCAGCATGAACGCGATGAGCAGGCCGTATATGGTCAGCGCCTCGATGAGCGCGAGGGCTATTATCATCGCCGAGCGGATGTTTCCCGCGGCCTCCGGCTGACGGGCCATGCTCTCGAGGGCGGATTTTGCCGTCATTCCCTGCGCTATGGCGGGGCCTATGGTGCTGAGGGCTATCGTGATGGCGGCAGCCAGACCAATGATCGCGTTGGAACTCATTTTCAAGACTCCTTTACTATACTATTCTTCTATACCCGTCGCTTCGTCGATATATATCGCCGAAAGCATTGTGAATACTACGGCCTGGATGGTGCAGAACAGCAGGCTGAGCACCATCATTATCAGCGGTACGCCTATCGGTATCAGCTCGTAAAGCTGGTGCGTTACCGACTCCTCGCCGTATATGTTTCCGTAAAGACGCAGCGAGAGCGACAGCGGGCGTACTATTTCCTCTATCAGCAAAAACGGCAGCATGAAAAACACGGGCTTTATATAGTGGCGCAGATATCCCTTCAGTCCGCGGCATTTCACGCCGAGGAAATGAGTGGAGACAAATACCACTATCGCAAGGCCCGCCGTAACGGACAGCGACGAGGTCGGCGCGCCGAAGCCCCTGACCGCTCCCGCTCCGGGAAGCAGACCGCTGTAATTGGATACTATTATGAAAATGAACAGCGTTCCGAACAGAGGCAGGAATCTTCTCGCCCTGTCTTTTCCCAGTATACCGGAGAAAAAACCGGTAAGCTTCTCCACGGCAAGCTCCAGCGCGTTCTGCAGCCTGCCGGGCCTGTCCTTGAGTCTCCTCGTGCCTATGGCCGATATCAGCGTCACGACGGCGATGATGACCCACATGGTTATTACCTCGGCCGTGACGTTGAGCCCCAGTATTTTGAATAAAACGTTTTCCTTCAAGCTTTCCGGCACCCCCCGGACTTTATTTTTTCTTTTTCCGTGCCGCCGCGGCAAGGACGACGTTCAGTACGGTGGCCCCCACGACCGCCGCGGCAGCGCAGCGCAGCACGTTCTGCCCGAGCGCCCATGCGCCCGCACCCACGGCCGCGGCGAAAGCGAGCATGACCGGCGTGTGTATGAAATACAGCTTCGTAAGGTTGTTCGCGTTTTTGTCGAGCAGACGCCGCGTAACGGCCGTGTTGACCGCGGCCGCGGCGCAGCCGGCGGCGAAGGCCGCCGCAGTGACGAGAATTTCTCCGCCCGTCATTTCGGCAGCGTGAAGATCCCCGGCAGACGCAGGAAGAACTGCTTTACCAGGAAAGATTTTTCTATCGCCTGAGGCTCAAACACCTTCTGCACCGCCTCGGGCAGCAGCGGGCTGACCTTGCAAGCGACGAAAAGCACCAGCCCCGCGATGAGCAGTCCCTCCGCCGCGCCGAGCACCGCGCCGAGCAGCCTGTCTATGCCTCCGACTATCGGTATCGAGGCCACCAGCGGGCTGAGCAGCTTCCTTAATATCAGCTTGACGAGTATGAACACTATCAGCGCCGTCAGCACGAACAGTATTATCCCTGCGAAATTGAAGGACAGCGTATCCGCCGCGCTTTTCACGGCGTCGGCCACCGAGGAGCGGATGTTTGCCGCCAGGTCGCCTGCCGCCCTGTCTATCCTCATATTCGAGATAACGTTCTGAAGATCCACGCCCGGTATCCTGATCTCCGAAAGGCCGAGCCCCGAAAGATCCACGCCGGACAGGTCCGGGAGCTCCGCGGCCGCCGCGCTTTGTCCCGCTTCCGCGCTTATATCGGAGGCGAGCTCTCCGAAATCGACGTTCCGCTCCGCGCTTTTGAGTATGTTGTCCACGAACGGTCTTATCAATCCGTCCGAAAGACTCTGCGCGAAGTTCTTTTTGACGAAATTGCCCGCAAGCACGCCGCAGATTATGGCGGCTATCCTGCTGAGCTTCTTTATGGCTCCCTGCCGTCCGCCGCTTACGAGGGCGACGATGATTATGACCGCCAGCACCGCGTCGGCTATGAGAGCCGCGTTACGTAAGCTCATATTCTTTTACCTCCCGTTCCTTCCCGCCTGCGCGGTTCATTTCAGGAGCATGCCGCCGGTCAGCACAAAGTATTCCGGCAGGCCGCCGGCGTCCGCCCATTTGATCTCCGTTCCGAGCAGCTCGGAAACCGTTTTGACCACGTCGCCTCCCAGAGACTCTATCGAGTATCTCATCTTGTCCGGGTGCACGCAGGGCTTTCCCGCGGTCTTCGTGCATTCCGCGCAGCGCGCGCAGCTTCCCGCCGCAAGACTGACGGAGCCGTCGCTTTCCATGGCGAGCAGCCTTCCGTCAAGCTCGTTTTTCATCCTGCCGTATTCCGCGTAGGCCTCGGCGGGAGTCATGCCCTCGGTGAAAAGCTGCTCGGCGTACAGCTTCAGCGTTCTGAAGCCGCGCCAGAATTCGAGCGTGTCGAAATCATATTCCGGACACGACCAACGCTTGTTATAGTTGCCGCACTTCGCGCACGCCTGCCGGAAACGCTCCGTATCCACGTATTTTTCAAGAAATTCCTCTATGCCTATTTCAGCCTCAAGCATCGTATTCCTCCTTTTATCTGTACGGGATATCAAGGCCGGTTATCTGCCTGACCCTGTCCATATACGCGCCCTGAAGGGTCACGAACAGCTCTTTGTCCCTGCCGCCCACGCTTCTGCCGTCTATCGTGTCCGCGCGGCGCACCAGAGTGGTCGAGCCGGTTATGAAGACCTCGTCGGCGCCGAACATTTCGTCAAGGGTGAATTCTCTTTCCTGACACTCCACGCCGAGCCCGCGGGCGAGCTCGAGCAGATGCTTTCTCGAAATGCCCGGGAGTATCAGCTCATCCGCCGGATGAGTGATGAGCTTTCCCCCGCTGAGTATGCTCACGTTGGAGTAGCTGCCCTCGGTGACGGCGTTTCCCCGGTGGAACACGGCCTCGTCGCAGCCGGCTTCCGCCGCCTTCTGATTTGCCATTATGTTCGGGATGAGGTTGAGCGTTTTCACGTTGCAGTGCAGATAGCGCGTGTCCTCCACCGTTATCAGCCTGATCGGCAGGCGTATGTCCGCCAGCTTTTTCGGCGTGACGGTTATCAGCAGGTTGGCCTTCACGTCCTCGGGCGGATACCTGTGCTGCCTGGGCCAGCTGCCTCTGTCCGCCTGCCAGTACAGCAAAAGCACGTCCCCCTCCGCCTGAGCGGCGGTGCGGAGCAGCTCGTTTTTCAGCCGTTCCCTGTCCGGGTCGAAATTGCGTATGTCAAGCAGCCTGAGGCTGTTGTAAAACCTGTCGAGATGATCCTCCAGATCGAAGCACACGCCGTTGGCTATCATGGCCGCGTCGTACACTCCGTCGCCGAAATACACCGAGCGCGCGGTCATTGGTATCTTCATTTCCTCGAGCGGTCCGATCTCGCCGTTAAAGTAGCCTACTTTTTTCATCTGTCCTTCTCCGTGACGATCTTCTTTTTTTTCGTAAATCATATACTTTCAGCCGTTAAAAATCAACATATTTTTGATTTTTCCGGCCGTCCGGGGTATACGCGTCCTTCACCATTTCCACAAATCTCCGGGCCGCCGGAGAAAGCCCGAGCTGATCGAGCCAGCACGCGCCTATGGCGCGTCCCGGCACCGGCTCGTCCTGCTCCAGCTCGAACATGCCGCCCCGGCCCAGGGCGTGAGCGGAGAACTCCCGTATCACGCAGGCTATGCCCAGGCCTATTTCGGCATAGTCCAGCAGCAGATGATGCGCCCCGAGCTCCAGCTGAGGCTGCAGCGCCACCCCGCGCGAGAGGAAATATTTATCCACGTAGCTCCTCGAATTCGATCTTTTCTCCAGCATGATCAGCGGATATGACGCCAGCTCCGCCGGGCTCAGCACGCGCCCTCTGAGCCGCCCGAATTTTTCTCCCGCCACGAATACGTCGTGTATGTCCATGCAGCTGTCAAAGGTGATCCCCTCCGCCTCGAGCGGCAGATTTACAAAGCCGACGTCTATCCGGCCCGCCCGCAGCAGGGCAAGGGTCTCCGTGGAGGTACGGTTCGTCATTTTCAGAACGATATTGGGATACGCTTCATGAAAGCTCTGTATCGCCGGCAGCAGGAACCAGCGCGCGGCCGTGTCGCCCGCGCCTATCCTCAGCTCTCCCTCCGACAGCTCCCTCAGCTCCTGCAGTCTGTTCTCTCCCTGCCCTATCAGCGCGAGGGCCGAGGAAACGTATCCGCTGAGCAGTCTGCCCTCCGCGGTCAGCTCCGTCCCTCTCCCGCTCCTGATAAACAGCCTCGTCCCGGCGGCGCTTTCCAGCTGCCTCACCGCCTGGCTCACCGCGCTCTGGCTGATATACAGCTCTCTGGCCGCCTCGGAAAAGCTGCGCGTCCTCGCGGCGGCGTCAAAGATCCTGTAAAGCTCCAGACTCACGTTCATTTCCGCACTCTCCCATAAGTTTTTCTTATACTCAATATAATAACATAAATCTTTACTTATGGGAAGAGTGTAGTATAATTTAGCGTGTATCATGAGAAAAACCGCGCCGCGCGGCGCATTTCCGCCCGGCGCGCAGATCAGGAGGAAAAAATGAGAACCGTAGGCGTAACTTCCCGAGGCATCAGAACGCCCATAATCCGCCGCGGCGACGATCTCGTCTCCATAGTTGCCGAGAGCGTTGCGGCCGCCTCAAAGGCCGAGGGCTTCAGCTTCCGCGACAGAGACATAGTATGCGTGACCGAGTCGGTCGTCGCCCGCGCCGCAGGCAACTACGCGGGCGTGGACGATATCGCGGCCGACGTTGCGGCGAAATTCGGCGCCGATACTCTCGGCGTGGTATTTCCCATCCTTTCGCGCAACCGCTTCGCGGTCTGCCTGCGCGGCATAGCGAAGGGCGTAAAAAAAATCGTCCTCATGCTCAGCTATCCTTCCGACGAGGAGGGCAACGAGCTTTTCGACGAGGACCTGCTGGACGAAAAGGGCGTGAACCCCTGGAGCGACGTGCTCACCGAGGCCCGGTACCGGGAGCTTTTCGGCCATCGGCTCCATCCCTTCACCGGTATAGACTACGTGGAATACTACCTTGAGCTGATCCGGGAATGCGGCTGCGAGGCCGAGGTGATCTTCTCCAACCGCGCCGTCAGCATACTCGACCATACCAAAAACGTCCTCGTCTGCAATATCCACAACCGCTTCCGCGACAAGCGCCGTCTTATCGCCGCCGGCGCCGAAAAGGCGCTCACTCTCGACGATATCCTCAACGCCTCCGTCAACGGCAGCGGGTACAACTCGAAATACGGCCTGCTCGGCTCCAACAAGGCCACCGAGGACAGCGTGAAGCTCTTCCCCGAAAACGGGCAGGAGTTCGTGGACGCTCTGCAGAAGAAGATGCGGGATATGACCGGGCGCGATATAGAATGCATGATCTACGGCGACGGCGCCTTCAAGGATCCCGTGGGCAAGATATGGGAGCTTGCCGACCCCGTGGTATCTCCGGCATATACCGCAGGTCTTTCCGGCACGCCGAACGAGCTGAAAATAAAGTATCTCGCCGACAATGATTTCAACGCCCTGAACGGCGCGGAGCTGACCGACGCGATAAAGACCTCCATCGTGCACAAGGACGCCGACCTCAAGGGCAAAATGGCCTCCGAGGGCACCACGCCCCGCCGCCTGACCGATCTTATCGGCTCGCTGTGCGATCTTACCAGCGGCAGCGGCGACAAGGGTACGCCCGTGGTATTCATACAGGGATATTTCGACAACTATTCTCACGACTGATATACCCGGATAATTGACAACAACGCCTATTGAAATTATAATAAGCGTCGATAGAGCATTCCCGTTTTTTCCCCTTCGGAGCAAAAAAACGGACCCGACCGACACGGCCGCGGCGATCTTTATCGCCGCGGCCTTTGTTACTGTTTTATGGTATAGACTGTATGAAAAAAACTTCGCTTTATATTTCGACCGTCTCCGAGGACGCGGCAGACGTCGCCGCCCGCTTCGGACTCGGGCTGGAGGTCGCCGAATTCTGCACCGCCAGCAACATGGACCGCGATTTTGACGTATACATGCCCATAGTCGCCGAAAAGATGCGCTCCGCGGACCGCTTCACCTTTCACGCGCCCTTCAACGAGCTGTGTCCCGCCGCCATCGACCCTCTCGCCGTGGAGCTGGCGGAGCGCAGATATACGCAGGCCTTCGCGCTCGCGTCCCGGCTCGGCATAAACAAGATCGTCGTACATTCGGGCTACATCCCGCTGATCTATTACAAATCCTGGTTCACCGAGCGTTCGGTGGAGTTCTGGAAAAGGCTGCTTGACGGCGTCGGCTCCGACGTCGTGCTGTGCCTTGAAAACGTCATGGAGGACGAGCCGGAGCTGCTCACGAACATAGTCCGCAGCGTGAACGACCCCCGCTTCATGATGTGTCTGGACGTGGGCCACGCCCACTGCGAGTCCTCTCTTCCCGTTACGGAGTGGATAGACTGCATGAAGGAATACATACGCCACGTCCACATACACAACAACCGCGGTGAAAAGGACGAACACGCCGCGCTTTTCGACGGCACTCTCGACATGCCCGAGGCGCTGAAAAAGCTGGAAAAAGACTGTCCCGCGGCGAGCTTTGCCATAGAAAGCCTCAGCAGCGGCGATTCCGTCCGTTGGCTTTCGGACAGCGGCATTCTGGAGGACTGAAATGGAAAAAGATCTTTTGGCCGCCATAGCGGCGATATCCCCGCCGGACCGCGAGGCCATGGCGCGGGCCGAGAAGCGCCAGGCGGCCCTGGCGAAGCCCCCCGGCAGCCTCGGCAAGCTGGAGGAGCTGTCGGTACGCCTTGCCGGGATCACCGGCAAGGTGATAAATCACATCGGGAAAACGCGCATAATCGTACTGGCGGCCGACAACGGCGTGGTAGAGGAGGGCGTTTCCTCCGCTCCGCAGAGCGTCACCCTCGCGCAGACCGTAAATCTGACCCGTGCCCTTACGGGCGCCTCCTCCATGGCGGCGTACTTCGGCGACGGGCTGGTCGTGGCCGACGTGGGCGTGAACGCCGTCGTGGACTGCCCGGCCGTGCTGGACCGCAAGATAGCCATGGGCACCGGCAATATCGCCAGGGAGCCGGCCATGACCCGCGATCAGGCCGTCCGCGCGGTGGAGATCGGCATGGAGCTTGCCCGCGATGCGAAGAACGACGGCGTGGACATCATAGGAGTGGGCGAAATGGGCATAGGCAATACCACCACCTCCGCCGCCGTCCTCGCCGCGCTGCTTTCGCTTTCCGTCGAGGACGTCACCGGACGCGGCGGCGGTCTTACCGACGACGGCTTTGCCAGAAAAAAAGCGGTCATAGCCTCCGCTCTCGCCCTGCACAGACCGGATCCCGGGGACCCGCTCGACGTTCTCGGCAAGGTAGGCGGCTTCGATATCGCCGCAATGTGCGGCGTCTTTCTCGGCGCGGCGGAGTGTTCTCTGCCCGTCGTCATAGACGGCTTCATTTCCATAGTCGCCGCACTGTGCGCCGCGCGTCTGTGCGAAAACGTGAAAGCCTACCTCATCCCGTCCCACGCGTCGTTCGAAAAGGGCTATGCCGCCGCGGCGGAGGAGCTGGGGCTGCAGCCCTATCTTCTTCTGGACATGCGTCTCGGCGAGGGCAGCGGATGTCCGCTCGCTTTCCGCGTGGTGCAGGCCGCCTGCGCCGTCATGAACGGTATGGCCACATTTGACGGCGCCGGGATAAACGACGATTACCTGACGGAGATACGCGAAAATGAAGATATTTGTTTCGGGCGGAGCTAAAAACGGAAAATCCTCCTTTGCTCAGGACGCCGTCAGGCGACTGGCCGGCAGCGGACCGCTGTACTATATCGCCACCATGGACCCCCATGACGACGAGGACGACGAGCGCATACGCCGCCACGTGGCGGACCGCGCCGGGATGGGCTTTCAAACCGTGGAATGCCCGCGGAACATACTCGACTGTCTCTCATCGGTCGATCCCGACGCCGCGTTTCTTCTCGACAGCGTCACCGCGCTGCTGTCCAACGAAATGTTCCCCCCGCCTCTTTACGAGACGGACGCCCTCGCGGGGGAGCGGGTGGCAGGCCAGCTCGTCGAGCTGAGCCGCCGCGTGAGGGACATAGTTTTCGTAAGCGATTTCATCTATTCCGACGCCGGCGTTTTCTCCGAGACCACCGAGCAGTACCGCCGCGCCCTCGCCTACGTTGACAGGGCGCTCGCGGCCGAATGCGACGGCGTGGCCGAGCTGTGCGCGGCAAACGTGATATGGCATAAGGGGGGCGCGCCGCTGTGAAAAAAATCGTCACCGCGTTTTTCATGTCCTGGGGCATGTTCTGCGCCGTTCCCTGCCCCTATCCCCATTGGGACGAGGAGCTGCGGCCCATGATGGTGGCGCTGCTGCCGTTCATCGGCTTTCTCTGCGGCGCGGTATGGCTGCTGGTCGATTTTCTTATCCGTCTTATCGGCCTTTCGGGGCTGTTCGCGGCTCTCCTGCGCGCCTGCGTTCCCTGGATGATGACGGGATTCATCCATCTTGACGGATATATGGACTGCTGCGACGCGATCATGTCCCGGCGGGGGCTCGAGGAAAGACAGCGCATACTGAAGGACCCGCATACCGGCGCCTTCGCCGTTATCTGTCTCGTGCTGCTGTGCATGTGCAGCGTGTCCCTTTTCTCTGCCTGGGACGGCGGACGCGCCGCCGCGCTGCTGTTTATACCCGCGGCCGTGCGCTGCTGCTCCGCCGCGGCGGTCATAAATTTCAAGCCCATCGCCCAAAGCAGCTACGGAGGCGGCTTTGCGGGCCGGGTACGCCCCGTGCATACGCTGATACCGGCCGTAACGCTGGTCGCTTCATGGCTGCTGTGCTTCCTTATCGCGGGCAGCCTCGCCGCCGTCGCGGCCTCTGCCGCGGCCTTTGCCGCGATACTTCACGCCCGCCGTCAGCTGGGCGGCATGTCGGGCGACATTTCGGGCTTCGCCGTGACCGTCGGAGAGACGGCGGGCGTACTGATCTTGACTTTGACGGGCATCTGACCCGCCTTACCGGGAGTGACGAAAATGGATCTTATCATCGGGGGCGCCTATCAGGGCAAGCTAAATTACGCCGTAAGCACTTACGGTCTCGCCGGGGAGGATATCCATACCTGCTCGGACGATATCGTTTTTGCCCGCTGCGTGGATCATCTCGAGCGCTGGACCCTTGCCTGTGTCCGCCGCGGAGAGGACCCCATCGAGCTTTTCGCGGCCGATCCCTCCGCCTGGAGCGGCAGCGTGCTCATCTGCGAGGACATCTCCTGCGGCGTGGTGCCCATGGACGCCGAAATACGCTGCTGGCGGGAAACCACCGGGCGGCTGCTGAATTGGCTCTCCGCCCGCGCCGACAGCGTTACCAGGCTGTTCTGCGGCATTCCCCAGAGGCTGCGCTGATGAGGCTGTATCTTATCCGCCACGGCAGGACCGAGGCCTCGGAGAAGCATCTTTACTGCGGCAGCACCGACCTTCCCCTGTCCCCGGCGGGAGCCGACGAGGTAAAAAGGCTCGCGTCGGAGGGCGTTTATCCCGATACGGAAGGCTTCGCGGTATACACCAGCGGCATGCTCCGCGCCGACGAGACCCTGCGGCTTATCCGCGGCGGCTGCGAACGCGCCGCGATCGCCGATCTGCGCGAAATGGACTTCGGCGCCTTTGAAATGCACGGCTATGAGGAGCTGAAGGAAAACGCAGATTATATCGCCTGGATAAGCGGAGACAATGAAAAGAACGTCTGCCCCGGCGGCGAAAGCGGAGAGCTCATGACCCGCCGGGTAAAAAGCGCCCTTGACCGGCTCCTTTCGGACGGCAGGGACGCCCTCGTCGTAAGTCACGGCGGGCCGATAGCGGCGATAATGGCCACGCTCTTCCCGAAAGAAGAAAAAAACCGCTATCAGTGGCAGCCGAGCCCCGGCAGAGGCTACGCCGTCGAAACGGACGGCGTACACGCCGGCTATACCGCCATCTGACCGCTTCACTGCGTCATATATAAATTACCGACGGCAAAGCTTTTCGTTCGAGCTTTGCCGTCGGTTTTCGTTTATTCCGGTTCGTGAAGAATGATCCTCCATGCCTCCGTCAGTCTGTCAAGGCTCCACGCCGCGTTCGCGGGGCTGGTAGACGGCAGGAGCACGGCTTTCATGCCCGTCATAGGCTCGCAGGACGCGGTATATATCCCGTATGCCGTCCTGCCGTTGCAGTATATTCCTTTTATATCCGCTTTTTTCAGTATCGGCGACAGATCGTTTGGTATCACGGAGCTTATGCTGCCGTCGGAGGAGCCTTTTATCTCGCAGCTGCGCGCCGCGTCCCACAGGGCTATGCCGTTATCGAGCAGCATTCGTTTTTTCTCCGGTATGCTTTTCGGCTCGGGCCGGTCCAGCAGCCGAGCCAGCACGCGCCAGAAACGGTTTTGCGGGTGAGCGTAGTAAAACCCCTCTTCCCGCGATCTGACCGAGGGGAACGAGCCGAGGATCAATATGCGCGAACGTTCGTCAAAAACCGGCTCGAAGGGGTGCTCCCGCCGCGCCGCCGCGCTCATCTGCCCCGCCTCATGCCGCGAAGCTCCTCCTTGCGCTCCGGGCTGATCCTGCGGCTCTCCACGGCCTTCTGTATGGCCTTGGCACGCACCCGGTCCGGCAGGCGGTCTTCCCGTATGTACGGTATCGCGGCGTCCCACTGCTTTGCCAGCGCCGTGGCAAAATACCACGCCAGCATCATGTCCACATAGTATTCCCCGCAGGGCGCCGACGCTGCGAGCTCCGTATATCCGGGAAGAAAATCCCCGTCGAGGAAGTGGTTCATCAGCATCCTCAGGGCAAATCTCACGGTATACGTCTCTCCCGAGGCGAGCCACCGCCGTATATCTTCGATAAGGCGGTCTTTGTTTTTGGCGAAAGACCGCGGAGCGATGGTGTCGCAGACGGCCCAGTTATCCACGAAGGGCAGGAACCGATCCAGCTCCCTCACGCAGGCTTCATGATCCTTTATTTCGGAAATAATGAAAGCGTGCAGATGGTTTTCCTCCAAATAATAATGCGGCAGCTTCGCCGTGAACTCCTCCGCGAGCCCCGCGCGCGTCATTTCCTTGCCGAGACTGCGCAGCCGGGGCAGCCTCACGCCTATTATCCTGTCCTTTTCCACAGTAGGTATGAGAGCCCCGGTAAAATCTCCGTACGCCTCGTCCTTCATGCTTAAAAGCCGCTGAGCAATATTCATTTTAAGGTGCTCCGTTAAAGTTTTTTCCCGTATATAAGATCATCTGCGGAGTCGCGTCATTCGCTCAGTTCATAAAAAGAAGCGAAAATATCATCGACCTCGTCATCAAATGCGCTGGTCGCGGCGATATAAGCGATTTGATCCCCGCATCTGATCACCGCCTGTTTCTGGAAAACAGGGATCCCGTAGAACTCGCCCGTAATGTATATTCCGAAGTATTCGTCTTCTCCCAGGCTGATAAGCGTTTTTTCAACGTTGAGATCGTTGTATCCCTGGTCCTCCAATGACGTGGTCACCGCCGGAATGCTCAGATCAACGAGCAATTCGTCGCCGATCAATGAACCGACGTCCGTTTTTTGAAATTGTATCACAACATTCTTCAAGCCGTCTTCCGAAGCCGCGGACATATCAATAATGATATCCATCGACGCGATCAGGTCCCGGTAATCCTCTGTCAGCGTTTCCCGACCCCAATTATTGAGCGCGGCGATCTCCTCCTCGCCCGCGAAGGTCCAGTTTTCCAGCCTGCAGCCGTATCCGAGGAACGAATTTTCATATACGTCGCCGTCCACGGTTCCGAAGGTAAACATGCTGTTGCTGTCCCACAGTTGATTTGAGGACGAAGACTCCTCCGTGTTCTCTCCGGCAGTCTCATCGGCCTTAGCTTCGGCAGCCTCATCGGCCTTAGCTTCGGCAGCCCCATCCGTCTTTTCTTCGGAAACGTCCGCGGGCGGCTCCGAAACCGTGTCCGCGCCGTCGTCGGAGCCTGCGCTCGCTTCGGGTGCGGCAGTCTGCGTATCGGATGGCGCCGTATCGTTTGACGGGACCTGAACCAGCCTGCCGCAGGAGCAAAGCGCCGCGGCTAAGGCAATGACCGCCAGCAAGCATATCAGTCGCTTCATTTCACTGTCTCCCTGTCAATATATTTATGCTCACAAGATAACATAATAACAAAAACAATGCAATAAAAAGCTCTCTTCGCCCAAAGCGCCGGGGATAGGCGGAGAGAGTCGGTCCCCGGCAGCATAAAACCAAGCTTTCCGCTCGGTTGAAACCGCGCTCCGTCCGGTGGTATAATATTTTTGCAAAAACATACCGCTCATTTTTCCCTCTCCGAGGCGAGGCGCTTAAATTTCTGTCACAGCCGTCCCGGTGACGATTTCTTTTTTTCCGTTTTTCATATGTCATAAAACCGAAAGGATTGGAATAACATGGAAAAAAACGAATTTCTGCATGATCTCAAGACTCCCGAAACCACCTGGAAGGGCAGCGGAAGGCATTATTTCGCTAACGGCGAAGTGTCCTCCGAGGCCGGGGTAATAACCGAGGCCGTCGGCCCCCACGGTCTGTATTGGTGTCTCGATACGATAATGCACAAGGTCCCCGACGACCTGATAGCCACCTGGCAGATGCCGCATTATCACGTCCGCGGCTACGAGACCTTCTTCGTGGACAGCGGCAGGCTCTATCTTTACATAAACGGACAGCGCACCGTTGCCAAAAAGGGCGATATAGTCCACCTGCAGGCCGGTCAGCCCCACGGGATGACCTTCCTCGAGGAGGTCAAGTGGCGCGGCACCTACCACGATTTCGAGACCTTTTCCGAGGCGGCGGACGTCGGACGGGTGAAAAAATACATGCCCGAACTCAAAGACGATCCGGAGCTTGCCGCTCTCATGCCCCGCGGCGAGATGGACACCGTAATGCTCGAGCCCTTCCTCTTCAAAGACGTGCCCGCGGAGGAATGCAGCGCCGTCAGGAACGTTTCCCGGCCTCTCGCCGCCTATGAGTTCCCCGGGCTCAGCATGAGGATAATAGTCGAGCGCTGGGAAAACGGCGGGACAAAGGAGATGGCCTGCGCCGTAATGGAGCCGGGCTTCACGGCCGAGTGGGTGAAATATCCTCCCCTGCGGGAGCTGTTCTATCTGCGCAGCGGAAAAATAAAATTCACAGTGATGGGCCGCGAATTCACGGCCGACGACGAGTGCGTCATCGACATTCCCCGCTTCGCTCCCCACAGTATGGAGGTATTGGAGCGCTCCGAGCTCTTCGATCTCGGCGGACAGAGCTGTTGGTCAATGTTCCTGAGCAGCTATGACTCCGTCCGAACAAGGACTCCCGCCCGGCTTGAAAAAGGGGCTTTGGAGGCTCTGAAGAAGAAATTCAATATCCCCGTCGGGAAAATCGGCATGAAATGACCCTCGCGGGCAAATTGCATAACGAAATCTCCTTTTTTTATTTTTTTCTTGTTGAAATAAAATACAATACATGATAGAATGTCAATTAAATAAAACGACGGTCGGATCATGTCCGATCAGTCAGGATAAAGAAAGGAATACTATAATGGCAGACGAAAAATTCGCTCCCGGCGCTTTTGACCCCAGCAAGATCGATTTCAGCAAGATCGACTTCAGCAAAATGCCCCCGCCTCCGCCCATGGAGCCCGACACCGAGGGTTCTGACGCCACTCCGGACAAGAACCTGCTCACCCAGGCCGATCCCGAGACCTGGCTCCGCCAGCCCCCGAAGAAGATCCGCGGCGACATGAGAAAGGCCTTCAAGTATGCCGGCGAGGCCGAGACCTACAACTGCAACTGCTGGAACAAGCAGTGCCCCTTCCACGGCAACTGCCGCAAGTGCATAGTCTTCCATATGGCTCTCAAGCAGGTCCCCACCTGCCAGCGCGATATGCTCGTGGAAATGATCAAGGACGGCACCCTTGCCAGCGAGCTGTACGTAACCGACTGATAAAACGAAACAAAATGCTTACCGGGCGCGGTCATTCGACCGCGCCCGGCATTTCTCCCGCACAGGGGACGGTTCTGTGTGTCGGTTACTTTTGTCACTCAGCGGCGTTTCTATGCGCCATTACCTTCATGATTCTCTGCAGTAATTCTTCCTGACAAGCCCCGGACTGACGCCTGTCAGCCGGCTGGTCTGGCGGATCGATATCCCGGCGTTCAGCATTGATTTTAAAGCGTCGTCGCGCGCTTCTGCATTCAGCTTCAAAAAATCGGATGCGCTTTCGCAGCCGGTGAGCTCATGCATTATGCTTTGTGCCTGTTCGTCGGTATACTTTCTGATAAAGCGATAATCGTCCTCCATGCACAGATCGTCATTCGGTGCGGCAGTATAGCTGCGAAATTCATCTGCGCCGAGCATATCCACGATCAGCCTGTCGTCGATCAAACCATCGGACGAAAAATATCCCGGATAGCTGCTGTATCGGTATTCCTCCGGCGCGTCGCAGATACCCGCCTTCACGGGATTTCGATGGATATAACGCATAACGGTGAGGAAATAATCGTCGCTGTCAACAGGCTCGCTTTTGTACCTGTCCTGAAAAAGGTGCCCCGTGCGGCAATATTTCGTGTTGTACCACAGCACAAATCGAGCGCCGATTTTAATGAATATGGTTCCAAGATCATCTTTTCCGGTCCTAAGCAGCAGGTGAATATGATTTGACATCAAGCAGTATGCGTAAAGATCGAATTTGCAGTCCTGCTTATAATCGCGAAGCACTTCCAAAAATTTGCGATAATCCTCGTCCTCTTCAAATATGGTCTGCCTGTTTATTCCGCGAAGTATCACATGATAGACTCCGCTTGCGCTTTTCTTTCTCGCTCTTCTCGGCATTTTTCATCACCGGATTGATTGTAGCACGAAAGAAAACGGCAGTCAACACATAGAACCGTCCCCTGTGTCACCCTGTGTCAACGCGCGGAGCCGTCCTCTGTGTTACACTGCAGCAGAAAGGAGACGATCTAATGTCAAAGCAGATCACCGTCATCCCGGCTGTTGAAAAGCGGCCGGAAATCAAACCGGAAAGGAAACGCAGGGTCGCGGCATATGCCCGAGTATCTACCGACAGGGACGAGCAGCTCGGCTCATATCAGACGCAGATAGAGCATTATACAAGGCTGATAAAAAGCGAGCCGTCGTTCATCTTCGCCGGCGTTTACGCCGACGAGGGCATATCCGGCACCGCCACAAAGGGGCGAAAGGGCTTCAATGAAATGATACGCGACGCCCTCGAAGGCCGCATCGACCTGATAATCACCAAGTCCGTCAGCCGTTTCGCCCGCAACACCGTCGACAGCCTCGTAACGATACGCACCTTGAAGGAAAACGGCTGCGAGGTCTATTTCGAGAAGGAGAACATTTATACCTTCGACGGCAAGGGCGAGCTGCTCATCACCATAATGTCGAGCATTGCCCAGGAGGAAAGCCGCTCGATCTCGGAAAACGTCATCTGGGGCGCGCGAAAGCGCTTTGCCGACGGGAAATATACCATGCACTATGCGGAGTTCCTCGGATACCGCAGGGGCGACGGAGGTTCTCCGGCCATCGAGCCGAAGGAAGCCGCCGTCGTCAGGATCATATACTGCATGTTCCTTGAGGGCGTCTCGCCGTACTTCATCGCGAAAATACTCACGGACTGCGGCATACCCACTCCCACGGGGCGCGGCGTATGGTACTATACGGTGATACGCAGCATACTCACAAACGAAAAATATATCGGCGACGCCCTGCTGCAGAAAACCTTTTCCTCCGATTTCCTCACGAAGAAAAGACGGCCGAACAACGGCGAGCTGCCCCAATACTACGTTGAAAACGGCCACCCCGCAATAATAGACCGCCGCAGCTTTGCGGCTGTACGGCGGGCATTCGAAAAGCCGCCTGCCGTGCCCCGCGAGCGCAAGCCCGGCATAGCGGGAAAAATCCGCTGCGGCCTGTGCGGACTCTCCTTCTGCCGCACCGTGCGGCACAAGGGCACGAAGGGAGAAAAGGAGCTGTGGGGCTGTCTGAACAGACTTAAGGGCTCGAAATGCCGCGCCGCGTTTCTCGGCGCGGCCGACGCCGAGGCCCTGTTAACCTCCGCCGTGGAAACGATACTCCGGGACTCTTCCCTCCTGCGCCGGGCTCTGAAGGGGCTCAGAACGGCCCGGTCGGTAATAAGCGCGCGGAAACGCGAGATCGAACAGATAAAGCGTTATCTTGCCTTTGAGCCGGACTCTCCCATGCGGGAGCGCATACCGCTCCTTGCCGAAAAGAACGCCCGCGCGGAGCAGGTCAACGAGCTTATCGGAAACGCCCCCCGCATGGGTGACTACGAGCTTCGGGAAAACGTACTGCGGCTCGGGCTGCCTTCGGAGCTCCTTGAATGCGTCACGGTATACCCCGACGGAAGGACGGAGATAAAAACCGTGTGACTGTGATGTGCATGGTTTGCGAACAACAGCGCGGTTACTGCTACGGGCATGCAGGTTACTGCAATCTCTGCAGAGACTTTCCTGCTGATCAGCAGCACGAACACTACCGCAGCTGCCATCCAGACCGAAAACAAAACTACTACGGCTCTGACTGTCACTGCGGAAGAGGCAAAGGTTTATCCGGCTGCCCATAATACCATCGCAAATACTACCGATGCTGCCGTAGGCAGCTGGTACACCGGTTTTTCTGCTGATCCTTCTGCCGTCACACTTGATAACGCAACCAAGACGACTTTGACTTCATATGACAATTACGTCATTCATAAGCAGGTTTGGATCACCGTTGCAAAGAACTCTTCTCCGGTTAAAGAACTGAAAGTCAAAGCTACGATTGCCGCTGCCGGAAGCAAGACTATTACCCAGGCTAAAGTCCTTGTAACGTCCGCAAGTGCTGCTGCAGAGATGAGCAGCGCAAGTCCGTCTCCTACCACCATCCTCTCTTCCGGTAATATAACCGATACCACCGTTCTTCCTCTGGATATGTATGTCTTCATCGACGGAAACGCCAGCGCTGTTTACACCA